>ENA-UOTX01000437-UOTX01000437.1-compost-metagenome-genome-assembly--contig:-NODE-437-length-44705-cov-9.120395_pt1 | contig 44705 bp, 9 predicted proteins | sample MGYA00238143_ERZ746982 | MGnify/ENA primary metagenome ERZ746982 (study PRJEB28758, sample SAMN06268862) | compost metagenome | isolation source: single cell | place: USA: California, Emeryville, Joint... | reverse complement strand
TGAATTCGCATTCGATCATACTGCAAGCACTCTTGGTCTCCTCATCTCGACTGCGGCGGCCTCCTCGGTTGGTGTCAGAGCAGGATTACAATACGCTATCAGCGACTTCGCGCTCTACGCCAATCCTTGCGCTCAGAGAAACTTCTTCAACATTGGATTAGGCGTTTGCTCACCAACAACCGGATATTCCACATTCTACAACCTCGTCCAGACGAACCTTGCTGGCTTCTTCCCAGTCGTTGCTCTAAGACCAATTTGGGTTCCTGTTCTGACCCCAGTCGCCGGTATCAGCGCTCTTGCCGCTGAAATCTACAGTTTCTTGCTTGGAACTCAATTGCAAGTCATCATTGGTCCTTATGGCCAGCCTCAATTCGTTAACCTTAACCTCCTTAACCAACTTCAACAAGATATCCAGAGCACTATTGTTGAAAATGACGCTCCTACTGAAGATCTCTCATTCTTCTTCGGAATAGCCAGCGAGAACATCAAAGCTGATTACAAGGTTGGAACTATCACCTCGTATGGCACTGAATATGATAACCTGTGGGGAGCTCAGTTCGCTTCTGCTGGAGTCAATGAATTCGAGTTCGCTTTCGGCGTCACAGAAGGCTGGATGTGCGTCGGTTTAATCCAGACAGAAGATCCTATTCCTACTCTTGACCTTGATATGGAATACAGAGACCAAAGTATCGTTGTTTGCTCTGATACACTTACTCAACCAAAGACTAAGTTCAAGGTCATTATCGATACTAATGCCAACACGGTCGCATTTGAAGATCAGTTCTATAGCCAGCAATCGAAAACTCTTAACTTCCAAAACATTGATGAACTGTACTTCACTGTCCAGTTCTACAATAAAGGTGTGATCTACGTTGGACCTAGTGCTGATTCCTACCAACCTTAAATATTAAAATATTAATCTATTTTTTGAAAGATAATTGTAAGCAAAGAATTTTAAGCATATGATTGAGAAACTTCATCTATCCATTTTGTAAAAATCACATACATGATAAGTTATTAATCTCGATATTTCATTATTTTGTGATCAATCTCAACGTGTGAAATCCATTTATTCAAAAATTTCAAAAATGAGTTTTACCTTAGAGAAGAAAATGGTATTTAAAGTAGGTTTTAGGAGGATAATATGAATGTCGGCAGGACAGTGGTAGAAAGACCTTAATTCAGCTCATTGGATAGGATAAGCTTCGTTCACTTCGCTGTGCACTTTATTTTAGGTGTTAAGACAACCCAAACTTTCTATAAGTTGGAATCTAAACTCAAATTGTTCGCTTAACAAAGTTCAATTCAATGATCAGTTCTATGATATCGATCGGATTGACAGATTTTCAAATACATGGAGAGTCCCAGTTGATAATCAGAATTCTCTCCTTCGTAAATGTAAACAATATAGAGTCTGTAGAGAACTCTAGATTCGTTATGAATCATTTATTTATCGGTTTTGATTGATGCAGATATTAAATTGATATTGAGAAACGCATTGAACACTAACAAAAAAAAAAAACCAAATCGGCCCTGATTCAAACCTTGAAGCAATTCTTAAACCCTTGAATCCTTCGCAAGAGCTTTAAGCGCATTTAATCTCTCTTGGGTGAGTTTTTCATTATTATCAAACCGAATTTGTTTAAGATTCTCTCTATGATAATTACACCTGATTAATATTGCCGTTTTCCATCCGATCCTATTTCTTTCAAGTGTAAGGAATTCCAAATGTTTCCAGCTGGAGTTCCTCGCGATTGCGGCTCCTCCCTCGTCACTGATCAGGTTCTTAGCTAACGAAAGGCTTTTCAGCCCGGTCCACAAAACATTGCTTCCGATACTGACGGTGCCTTTATCTCCGATTTGATTATTTGAGAGATCCAGAGTTGTTAAACTCTTCCATATCACATTTTTTCCAATCATTGCAGCCCCCTCTTCACCAATTTTATTGTCTTGTAAGTAAAGTGTCTTCAAGTACTTCCACGTTGTATTGCCTCCGAGAGCTATCGCACCCAGGTCTCCAATTGTATTATTGGCAAGATCAAGTTCGGTCAAATATTTCCAAACGTTATTTTTTCCAATCGCTTCACATCCCTCATCACTAATATTGTTGCTCCTCAATAACAAGCGTCTCATGTGAATCCAAGTTGAGTTCTGCCCGATTGCTACGGCTCCCTCGACTCCGATTTTATTATTGCATAGTATTACCTCCTGAAGGTTCATAAACGACGGATTCTTCGCGATTGCTAGTGCACTTCCGTCTCCAAGATTATTATTTGACAAATTAAGTCGCTTCAGATGGTTCCAAGGAACGCTACCTAAAGCAATGCCTCCTTGATCTTTAATTCCCGCATAACAAAGCCAAAGCTCTTCTAACTTGCTCAGCGTGACATTCTTAGCGATTGTCTCTGCGCCTTCATCACGAATATCCGAAACCATGATTACAAGAACCCTCAGTTTCTTCCAGGTGGTATTCGCCCCTATAGCCAAAGCTGTTCGAACTTTGATCTGATTCACATCAAGCTCCAACTCTTCGAGCTCGCTCCAACTGGTATTTGCTCCAATTGCCTCACCACCATCATCGCCAATTTTATTTCTTGACAAATCAATCCTCTTGAGATTGGTCCAAGCAGTGTTGGATGCTAAGCTTCTAGCACCTAAGGTTCCGACGTGATTTTTGTTTAACTTCAAGTGCTCAAGCTTAACCCACGTGCTGTTCTTTCCTAAGGCTTCTCCTCCTTGTTCGCCAATGTTGTTGTTTTCCAACCAAAGAATCTTTAAATTTTTCCACGTCGTATTTCTTGCAAGGCCAATGGCGCCTATATCTCCTATCTGGTTGGAGTCCAGCCCTAAACCCTCTAAGTAATTCCAGGAAGTATTATTTGCGATCGTCAGCACGCCTTCATCTCCAATGTTATTGTTAGATAAATTAAGTCCCCTCAGATTCTTCCAAGTTGTATTTGCTCCTATGGCAGCTGCCCCCTTTGTTTCTAGGTTACTTGAGCTTAAATCAAGTTCTTCAAGACCACCCCAACCTGTGCTGTTAGCAAGCTCAAAAGCAATTTCGTGATCGAGCTCATTTTTGCTTAGTTTTAAAACTTTTAGCTTTTTCCAAGGATTCTTGCGGATTAGGTCTTTGAGTCCTTTTTTCCCAACCTTGTTCGATGATAAATTCAAACTGACAAGGCTTTCCCATGATGAGTTGACAATCAATCGTTCTACACATCTTTCATCAAGCAAATTCCCTTCCAAATTGATCTCTTTTAAGTGTTTTAACCTGTAGCCCAACAGTATCTCGAGCCCTTCTTGCCCGAGAGATCTTTTCGGCAAGTTAATTGTCTTGAGACCTTCTTCTGCTATTGTTTCTTCTTTCTCTTCCCTTGCAATAATTTTCTCGAGCTGTTTCTTTTTAGCCTCTCTTACCCACTCATACAACTGCTGGAACCTCTCTTTTGTTATCCAGCAGGCCAAGTGAAAGTTTTCAACGCTGCCAATATGGACTCCTATCACATAAAGCAAATTCATTCCTCCACTATAAATCAAGCCGCTCCCTGGTAAAGCAGCAAGACTACTGTCAGTAGAATAGTGGATAAGGCCCTGCTGAGAGTCAAGAGCTACAATCTTCCCGTTTTCCTCGCATTGCTCAAATTTCTCTTGACTCTCTGCTTTGATGATTTCTCTCGGGTATCCAACAACAGATATTTCTTTTGTTTGAATGAGAGTTGTGTCTGCTGCCAATGCATGCATGCCAACGTATCCGATTTCTCTCCCTATCTGCTTTTTCAAGATTATCAGAGCATAGTTATTGGAATTTGCATCATTTCCCCCACTCTCTCCTTCGTGATTAATATAGCCTTCAGGTACACATACGTCCTCGATCTCAATCTCTCCGAAAGGGACTTTGTCATTGTTCGCGCCAAGGATGAATTTAAGATATGGATATCTCTTCCTGACCGGTTTCTGATTATCGTAGATGTTGCTGGCAGCCGTTAAGACGAGGTCTGGCCCTATTAGGATCCCTGAACCTCGACAAACTACTTCTTTTTCATGATGAGCTTTGAAAATAATAACACCAGGAGCACTGTGAAGGATCGAGTTGGTACTAGTATGCCTTTGACTTGTATCTTTATTGGAGACTATTTCGTTTTCGTTCTTGCTGACGTAGTCAAGCTTAGTTTCTTCGATAGTTTGGATATTCACGTAGGAAAGTTTCAAGTTAGCTGCTGAATTGCTTCGTTGACAAAGCTTGAAACTAGTCTTGATTTGCATGGGATCATCTAATATCACATTCAAGCCAATCAAGTCTTTTTGGAAAGCATCCTTAATTAATCAATTATAATATAGTTTCCATGTGCTCTATCTCAAATTAGCTCATCTATACCGACAGTTTCTGATATTTCATGAATAAAATTAAGTAAATCAATGCTCAAGCCAAGCTTCTTGATGCGTTCGCTTGGTGGAAGAATCGATGAGTCAATGTGACAGCAAGCCATGAATAGAGAGATCTCTGCTCGTTGGGAGCGCATATAAAAATCATTATATCAAGAAAAGCTCTCGTAGAACTTCTGAATGACGTTATTGCTTCGGTTAACAATTGGAAAATAAGAAATTTTGATGCTCCTGCTGAGTGAGGCTGTTGAGGCAGCATATGTGATTATCAATTAATTTCTGGCTGTGTTGAATTTGAGGGGAAGTGTGACTCGATAGAACTCTTCGAGATATTTGGTAGCGAGAGTTTTGTTTCTGCTATTAGTCTTTCTTTCTTACCGACCTTTAAATGCCTGCCTATTATGATTATTTTCGAAAAATTGTGAATTTGAAACACATACAACTCATCATTTGTCTTTCATTTATGTCTTTTTCTGATACTTTATTAAACATTGAAAATTATTAAATCTCTGTTTCCTAAGTTGATTGGCCATTCCTAAAATCATTTAAACTAAGACACAGTCCACAGTCAAATTTTACTCTGATTTGAGAGTACTATGCACGAAAAGTCAAAGACTGCCGTTGGATCACAATGGGATGTTCCATTGAAATGCACCAACCTTAGATCCAAGGCCTCTTTAGTTACTTTTCGATGAGTATTATCATCATTGTTGCTTGATGCTATTTAATCAACTCATGAATTAACATTTCACGAGAATCCTTCCTAAATCAGTATTTCTTTCGATTATTCCAAAAGATTGTCTTGATAGGAAATAAAATTGATTCGAAAAAGGCAAGGTGTTCTAACATAAATTCGAAGATCGTCTCAAATGAAGGCTCTAATATCATTTGATTTGTGGGATAAAGCAATATCTGAGTGAGTGATAACTATGTTCACCATTCTTCCCAAGAAGCCGGTAAAACAAGATCGTCAGTCCTTCACAGACTTCCCTAAGCTTCGCCTTTCTTATGAAGACTTCAAAGTAATAACAGAAACAACTTCGTCTACTGTATTTGAAGCGAGCTCTCGAAATTCTCGCGAAAAGCACATGATTCGAGTTCTTGACGCTTCAAAAGAGTACGTAAGAAAAAATTATGACCACGCGGCTGCACTCTTCAATCAAGAGCTCCTTCGTCTTCACCAACTTCACCCGGGCTTCGTCTTGTTCGATACACTTGAAACAGGCCAAGACGGAAAGCAAATCGCTGTTGCTACTCTTCCTTATATTCAACTCAGCACTCTGTACGAAAATAAAGAAATAGTGAATTTTAATGACGTCAGAGTTGTCGAAAAGTTCATCACTGATATTTTCTCTGATGTGCAATTTCTATGGAAGAATCCTGGTGCTAGAAATATTCTAGAGGTCCTAGGACCAGATAATATCTGCTTGATCAAAGAGAAAGGAGCTTTCTTCCTGAGTAATTGGGCTAAGATATTCGAATCTCGGATTCGAAAGTTCTCAGCAAGCGCAGTAATACAAGTGGCAGTAAGAAAGGAACAGAAGCTGAGTTCTCAAGAATTAGCAGGGGAAATCAGAGCTTTGGCGCTGATTGTTCTGAAATTGAATAAAATAGACTTCTCAGAAATCGAAATAATGAGACAAAAACATGATGTTGACCCTAAGCTATACGAATTGGAAGTTAGACAGATGGTATCGAAAAGTTTCGGCGATTCCAAGAAGTTGCAAAATCTGTTGGAGAGAATACTAGCTCTAGATCCCAGAAATTTACCTCGACTTGGAGAACTGAACATATCAGTGCCGGAGATTCAATTCCCAGCGATCTTAGTTTCGAAGGGGTCGGAATATGCTATTGAAAAGAAACCAGCGGGAGCTAAGACATCAAGAACCAGCGGTAATGTTATTATACTGGATCTGGGTCTTTATTTGTATTTTCTCTTTTTGATTTTATTATATGAAAATAACGTATCTGATAAATAATTTTTTAAAATTAGCTCCAAAGCCTTTGAATTTGTTCGCATGGTCCACACTAAGCAAGCAGATAATCATTACCGACCTCGATACGAAGCAAGAACATCATCGTTTTAATGTACAACGGAATGGTAGTCTTGATCTTTTTACGATTATTTATAAAAATCTCTTTCCAAGATTTTGCAGTTACGTTGCTCCTAAGAGAAATCCCCAATACAAAATTGCTCGTTTCTCTTAATTCAGCAACTGAATTTGCCAGTGTTGAGACATTCGATGTGAGTAAGCCGGGAAAATTATATGGTCTTGGAGAAGTTCTGAAAGGTAAAACTTGATCGTCTCTAGTATTTGATGGCGAATTCCTTGATATATTTTTTTCATAGCAAGAGGACTGAAGGAATTAGCATATAATCAGCGAAGAAATATACTTGGGATAAGTTGTCAACCCAGTCCAGTTTATTACCTCTTCACATTAGAGCAAAATGGTTGTAACATGAATCAGAGAATGAAGTTATTGAGAAAATCATCATGGAACTCCCAATATGGTATTCCTCGAGTGCTTTCAGTGTACTTTTAATCAATTCACTATTTTCACCAATTCGGCTATTTTTCATGAGCAGCAATCTAATTGTTAATAAATCATATTTTTTCCTAGTGAACGATGCGACGTGTCTCGATTTCGATCCGGACGGAGATTTCATTGCAACCATGAGCTCAGATTTAGTTTGCCTGGTTTCTAACGTAAGCACTGGAAGCTGCAGGTTCTATCTCCCAATATCCAGAAAAACAAATAATTGTAACTTTGACTTTTGTGGAATTTTCTGAAATATTCCTCATCTCATGCTGTGACTATTATCGCTTTTCATACCTAATTAACTTATTAATTCCATTTCTCTCGCTTAATATCTCTTTATAATGTAGATTTTAACGATATCTGTCGTTGGAGTACTAATCACAGTGAACCGCTTTTATTCCTGAAATATGATTGCCATCTGTTGAACATGGTAGACGTAGAGAAGAAAATTCTAATTTTAAAAGACGGCTTAGATCTTGACGAGGCAGGATGTAAATAGCTTCTAATGATCATTGATTTAGCTTATATTAACTGGAGTAGGGCTTACACGATCATTGGATGTTTGCCCAATCAACGGAAATATTGTCGCAGCAGGCGGCGAGGGAGGTTCTGTTAAGATTTTTGATCGACGTAGTTCAACAATTGTAAAAGTATTACAAACTACGAAAGGTATGCGTCTTCTGTTAGTTAGTTAAACTTTTTTTTTTTTCAAAAACTAGGTGGCATCCATTCAGTAAGGTGGGATTTCTTTGGAAACATGATAGGCTTTGCTACTACTAACCCCAAAGGAGCTGCAACGGTAGTAGACTTTAGGTCTTGGAAGGTGATTCATAAAGGAACCTCTGTAAATAGACGTAAATATTAATTCCTCGTTCATGTGTGTAATTGTTAATTGGATTGTTAGAGACAGGTCAATCTGTTTGCTTCCTCTAATTAATGCTTTCAAAAAGGCTGATAGTAGAATTGAAAACCACAGAAGCGAATATGCTGTTGAACGAAATCAGTTTGATGCGTTAATATTTAGGACATGTCTTATTTGTTACTCGATTGCTATTATTATTTTGCATTTTGAATTCAATATCTGAAGTGCAACTACCTAGTATTAAGTATTTCTTGTATGCACATATATATTTATAATGAAAAAGTGACTTTTAAGTTTAAATAAACACAAGCAAACGATCAAATGCTAATAATGTGATGCTGGCTTTCATTAGAAGCTGAACAAGCGTATATTACCATATTTCAAACTCTGCTATAAAAAATGCTCAATTTTTCAAAAAGTCCAAAGCATACAATGATGTTAGGCCAATCAATGTAGTGGATGGAATTTAGAATGAGATAAACTTTCACATATATTAACTGAGCATGCAACACAATCAAAATTTCTAAACAAGTTAAGCGATATTGAGCTCTGACTTGTTTCGACTCAGTTTATCAAATTGTAATGAGGTTCCAAATTAATTAGTAGAGTTATAAATTTATTTTATCGCAGGCGGAAAAGTTCTTACAAGTGAACATGGAAGACCAAAAGAAGTTCACTGTCTCTCTCTCTAAACTAAACATATAAATTTTAGATCTAATGATGGAAAATCACAAGATTCAACCAACAACTCAGCTCTTGAGGAATTAAAGCAATCTCGACAAGCGACACAAGGCAATTCTCAATATCACTCAATAAGAATTTACTTTCCGCCAATGTTTTTTTGTTTTACCTTTAGCTTACTTGAAATCGCATTAAGCTCGTTTCTTTTTTCTTTTTTTAGCTTTGATGAGCTTAACAGGTTAATGTTATGATTTAGAAAGCGTCGCTCCAAAGCTACTTGCTTGGTCCTCTTATCAGACTAACCGCATTAGTGTCGCTGATCTCGAAACAATGGAAGAGTTTGCTAATTTCGACGGAGTGAAACTCATAAAAACAGATGGTACTTTTGATTATTTGATCCATCCATGGCAACTTCTCACTCAGCACTGAACATGCAAGCAACCACTGTGAAAGAAATCCCCAATACAAGATTGCTCATATCGCTGATCCATTGTTGGGACACCTCTTCTAATCTAGCTATCTTTGACATCTCACAGCAAGGAAAAGCTCAGAAAATTTACCAATTCGAAGAGGTCTCGGGCAGTAACATTAATTTCGGGGGGTTGGCTCATAATACTTACCATTTCTAGCGACTGGTTTCGGAGATGTGACCTATAACTTTAGAAGGAACATTCTTGGTGCGATCTTTATTGCAGAAGATGCCGCTTTTCATATATTTCATATAGACTTGTTGAAGAGCGATAATAAAGTAAAACTCCTTAGAAAATCGGGATGGCATTCACAATACAGGGATAGTAGGCACAGTAATAATAGCAATTTTGTGTGCTATTGATTTCATTCATTGTTAGGCGAGAACCTTATTTCTGGCATTGAATTTGATCCTACTGGAGAAACTGCCGCAACCATCGACAGCTATGGAACATGCTTAATATCTGATATCAACGCTCACAGCTACAGATTTCATCTGCATACCTGGGGATACAGTACGCTTCAATTTTCGAAATCCGTGTCTTTTGTTGCACTATCACTGATTTCTTCTCCCTATTAATTGGTTTCGGAAACTCTCTTCTTCCTTTATCATTGTTTAGATGCGTACGGTCGTTGCAGATGGAGTACAAACACAAGCGAACCTTTATTATTCGTGAACTATGGGAATGACTCGCTCAATCTCCTAGACGTTGAGAAGAAGACCTTTACTTTGAAGGAATCAGTTGAACTTGATGACGGGTGTAATGGCAATTCGTCTTTAATCTTTCCTCTATTTCTTATTTTCTTGCCTGAAAGGCAGCGCTCAACCCGAAAAGAAACTCAATCATTTTGGCTGGTTTGCTTGTTCTTCTTCACCCTGAGATATTAGTGTTATATTCTAATTTTCATATTTGCAATGTATAGGTCCTGTTTATTACATAGATGTTTGCCCAAGCGATGGAAATTTATTGGTAATCAGTGGCGAGGGATTGAATGTTATGGTTTTTGACAAGAGAGAGCCAGAGGCATTTGCGAAAATCTTTTATGGGGTCCATTCAGGTAACCACTCTGATGTGCTTTTTAAGTGACCTCCCAACTTAACCGCTATATTTAGATGGTATTCGCTGTGTTCGCTGGAATCCAAGTGGAGACCTGCTCGCTAGTGCCTCAAGTGATAAGACTGTCAAGGTGTTTGATTTTAAGGCTGGACGTGTGCTTTATACAGGAGCCACCCAAGATGGAAGTATCTGCTGATGATTTAATAAATGATAATCTCATTCAATTATCAGAAGCTGCTCGCTCTGTTTGTTTCATCTAGGTTCGGATGAGGAAGGAAAAGAGGAGAGACTATTACGTAAGCATGTTTATTTGAATGATATTTATTTCGAGCTCTCAACTATAAAATAAAAAAAACTTTAAAGGAAATAACATCAATTTGAGAGGAAATAATAAAATGAAACAGATTACAAAAAGGAAAAAATTTGATTATTCATAATATAAGATCATTGAACACGATATTTTTTATAGAATTCAACGCAAAGCTACACCTAGTTACTATTAGTCAAATCACATTTAAGAAAGATTGTCCTTATCGACCTTAATTGATTGCTGCTTTCATAATCACACATGAGCATTGGCACAAAAGCAAGCCATCGTCGTTTTCGATTATATCATCTTACTTGTATAATTAAATTTGCTAGTCTTTTCGTTCTATGAATCCTTTATTTACCACCGGAAATACAAAACAAAAAGAATAAAGGTGGCAAGAACCGTCATTGATTAATTTAATCATGATTGTGTTCACTTTCATAATGTTGTAGTTTGAGTGCTCTCTCCCCCTCGAACACAGGTCTACTGTTCTTTCAACATTACAGCTTGTCCATGAACTTATCCAGAGCAGGCATTCCTTCAGGAAGGCCTTTTCTCTTCCTGATTTCAGCAATGATCATACCATTTCTGCTTTCAGCCTCGAATGGATCACCATCAACTTGCGTCCAATGATGAAACACGCACTGCGAGAAGGCTTGACCGCCAGTAGTTGTATTCAAATACGCTGTGAAACCTAAAAAAGGAAGGGATTATTACAAATAAGATTCACTACAAAGTTACCAAAGGACTCAGCGACAGGAAGATAAGCTTTAATCTTGATCAACGGGACTCCGGAAATAGGCTCTTCTTCGATGATGACTCCTCTTCTCTCATTTAGACATTTGTAGACACTGCTCTTAGTGTCAGCAGGAAAAGTGATTTCGGTCAGGAAGATCGGCTCTTGCATTCTTGGTTCAGCAGTAAGCTCTGCAGCACAGTAGACTCTTCTGGCCGCTGGAATAACCTGGCCACCTCCTCTATGGATTGCGTCTACCATCATATATACGTCAACAATGTTGATTCTCACTGATCTCATGCTTTCGTCGGTCATGACACCTTCTTTAGTGGCCCATTGGAAGGCAGATATCATAGAGTCCTTGACTTCATTCATATATTGAACTCCTTTCGTAGCGTCTACGAGGATATTGGCACCTTGCTGATCAGGTCCGAAAGCCCAGACACGTTCAGCGTCAGTCTTGTCCCATCTGAAATCTCCACATAAGACTTTTTGCTTTTCCTTGATATCATCCTTCGGCCCGAGCTTTCTGGAATCGATGAGATCAGCTAGTTCATCAACAAGAGGCTCAGCAGTTGCGTAAAACTTATTATGTTTGTTCGCAGATTTGGTAAAGCAGACTTGTTTAGAAGGAGTCGTGACGGTTTCTTTGTAAGTCACGAATGGATCAGAGCTCTTGATCTCGCAGTTGGCATATTCATTCCGGAGATCGTTCAAGCATACTTCGATGTGAAGATCGCTGCTACCAGCAATAAGATGTTGACCGTTTTCCTCACTAGACGCCATGACAAGAGGATCGAACTTCGATAGCATCCTCAGACCTTCGATAAATCTCGGCAAGTCAGCAAGGTTCTTTGGCTCCACAGCTACTTGAACCACAGGCGCGACAGAGAATTTCATGCTTTTGATGCAGTGAGATCTCTCGTCGTCACTGATAGTGCCTGTCTTCACCAGATATTGATCGATGCCGACAAGCCCGACGAGATTACCGCAAGGAACATCAGAGATTTCCTCGATGTTTTTATCTATCATCAGTATTGTCCTTTGGATGCTCTTTTCGTAAAGATCGTCTTTCTTTCCATGTTTATAGTTCGGGCCCATTATTCTCACCTTTTGCCCGGCTTGAATAGTGCCTCCGAAGACTCTTCCAAAAGCGTAAAATCGTCTAATGGAGGTTGGCACCAGCTTGGAGACATACATAATGAGAGGCCCTTTAGGGTTACAGTCTCTAAACGAAGCAGCGATTTCATCATCCTGTGGACCTTCGTAGAGATAGTTCACTCTGTATTGCTGGGCGACTTTGGGTGAAGGAAGGTGAAGCATCATCATTTCTAAAAGAGTATCAGAAATATTCAACCATTTTGACATGATGAGCTTGAGAAGTTTCCTTCCATTGAGTTCTTTCTCCTCAGAACTGAGCGAAATTTCAATCGAAGCTAATATTTTGTTCATTTGCTCAGTATTCCCGGCCATAATAGAATGGGAGAGCTTGATAATAGGTTCCATGATAAAGGCACAGAAAGCTCGTGAGAGAGGCTCGCCCTCTTCGTTAGTCGAGTCTTTGAACCATTTCCTTGATTTGGGGTCATAATAGTTATCACCCCAGAGCTTCTCTCTTATTTTTTCCAAATCAATCTTGAATTTTTTGGAATAGATTTGAGCAAATGTCGTAAGTGTAAAGGCCCAACATTCTTTACCTGATCCGAAGGCAACGTTGGCTTTACCTGGGTAGAACAAAGCGTCACCCATATCAGCCTGTGCGTAGTTAGAAACGACGGTGTTAGCTGATTCTATGATCTTGCTAAAGTTTTTGTACATTTCTTCAGCGTCGGTTTGCAGCTCTAGGATTTGTGTATCGAGCTTGTTAATCATCAGAATTGGTTTGACTTTTTCAATCATGGCTACACGTAGAACAGCCTCAGTTTGCATACAGACTCCTTCAATACAATCGACAATAACGAGAGCGCCATCAGTGATGCGGAGAGCAGCTGTGACTTCAGATAAGAAGTCAATATGTCCCGGAGAATCGATAAGATTGATGAGATAGGCATCTTTTTTTTCTTTTTCGGAGGTAATGTGCTCGTAGTATAAAGGACTGCTTGTGGGCTTGACAGTTACTCTCCGTTCCTGCTCGCTACACCTAGAGTCGGTATATCTTGCATCTTCGTATTGATTGTAAATGACAATACCAGCTTTAGCGACTAAAGAGTCGGAAATAGTAGACTTTCCGTGCTTCATGTGAGCGATAATGGTCGTATTCCTGATGTTGTCAGGCTTGTCCATTAGCTCTCTGATCTGTGGTACAATAAAGTTGACCATTCTGTCAAGAACTAAGGATTCAAACTATTTATTTTATTTAACAAAGTAGACAATCATAAAAATTAACGAAAATTTTAACACAGAGAGAGATATTGTTGGATTTTAATGATCTTGTTCGAAAAAGGGACTTCGGAAGTTTTGGCAAATTTTGCAAACATTCGGGAAATTCCTTCCAGAATCTAAAACTTTTGAACTGTTTGCCTCCAATGGTTTGCGAATCTGCCAATAGATTCAGGTAATAAATAAATAATTTGGCAATGACAATCCGAACAACAATTATTCAGGAATCAAATCTGTATAGCAAAAAGGCAAAATGATAAGTTCCAGAAGTTGTGATCAGGATTGCTCCTCACCGCACAAGGTATCAATTCATACTCAATTATAGGATAAATGCTTTGACAAAAATGAATGAATGAATTATGAACTTCAATTTCTTAACAATAGTATTCAAAATAAACTTAACAGTAAATGTTAATGCTCTGACTCTCTGTTTCCCATCCGAACCAACATCACTAGAAAAAATGGAATAAATCCTATTATTACGGTGACCACAACTATTCGAAATAAGCAATTGCAGATCTTCGCAAGTGCATCTGTGATTCTCTTCCTTCTGGTACCAATTGGTTGATTCTGAACAACTGAAAAAAATATTGATTTTGTGCATGTTCAATGATGAAACTCTTTACTGTTTAAGTTCTGAGGTCGAAAATGCCTGCAGGTATCAGCATGTCCTTTGTCAAGCATCGCCTGACAATTCCAACACCATGTTGATTGACACACACTAGATCACAGTGTTTAATATGAGCTCCATAATATAAACATATTGTAAAAGAGAGCACCAATGGCTAAGGATGCAAAAACAATAACGATAAATTTATTACTAGCATGTGATATTATCACAGCCTTCGAATTTGTGGATCCTTATCTTGCATTGAGGACATAATTTCACAGGCACTTTCTTTAGGTAGCCTTGAAGGTCATTCTCTAGAGCCTAATCATTTTCAGTCTTTAATATTACAAGATTTCATTACTTTCTGGCAAGTCAAGTCTGGGTGCCAACTCGCACCACAATTAAAGCATAGCTCGGCTCCGCATTCACAAACTAAATGGGGGTTTGCAGCTGACCCTTCAATAAATTTCTCGCAATCTTTTCCCACGCATCTCCGAACATTTGGAGATATGAACTGTCTGGCGTAATGATAAGAACGGCTTAATTCGGTAGAGAATGCAGTAATGAAATCTTCAGTAATCTGAACTTCGCATGTTTCGAAAGGACACATGATCTGTTTCACCTTTAAGGTTATTTTCAGTATTGATAACAAATTGAGAAATTTACTCTTTTTTCTGAGATCAGTTGCTTGATGTATTTCTCGAAACAGGACCTACAAAATTGGTGTCCACAGCCAAGAGGCAGGAGGTGGACAATATGCAGAGATTGGAAACAAATCGAGCAATCGAAATTTGTTTTTTCATTTTTTATTGTTGGTTGCGTTGCGTTGATGAGTTTTTGAGAGTCTTGGTCCTCAGCGGTGTTTTTGCTGTGAATCTTGATATGAAGAACCTTAGGAATATTGCTGCGGCTGGGATTAGAAGGCGAATTGCTATGCTCATCAGTTATATTTTCTTCGAAATGAATGGCTATATCATCATTCATGGTCTAATAAATGACTTGCCACTAAACTAAGTTCATCTTTCTTACTTTGGGATCTGAGGGCATCTGCTGGGATTCTCTCAATATCGTTGAAGAAAGCATAATCTCGGTCACAAGGAAATTATTTTATGTTTTGAATTATTTTGCAAAATTTAATCTGGAGATCTGATTTGATGATTTAAACACTTAGATCAGACTCAGTTCTGATCATTCATCGATTCCCAAGAAACAGTATCTCCGATTGATTTTCCACTTTCTTGTAAAATCAAGGATCGCGAATGCGAGTGATAGGGTTTTCAAATCGTACGAAAGTATTCAATTTGAGAGGAATCTTTCGGAGTGCTCGAGATTGCTAGCACAGAATAATTAAATCGGTTACCGTTACAGTTCTGTTGTACACTTATTAATTCCGAAAAAAGGGGTTCCAAATTTTCCTTAGAAAATGAACACAGCCATACATCAAATGATTTGGAAAAACCTAACTCCAAACTCAACAAAACCCAATGCTTTCTGCAGGTAACGGCATTTCTTACCAAAATAGAAAAACTACCAGTAATATATCTCTCTAGCTATCTTCCCTTGTATTTCAATTTCATGACCTAGCTAAAGTTTTTGATGTTTCTTCAAACTTCATAACTTCTGATAGAAAACGGAGCCGCTGCAGCTCCAGCTTTGCTTGCATAGAGTTTTTGAGCCTCCAACAAAATCAAAGTTAAAGAAATCCCAAACTCGAAATATCTTGCTTCTGCAAATTACAGAGATGAAAAATCTGTCAATGTGGCCTATTTGATATTTCGAGAAAAGCAAACCCTCAAAAAGGCTATATGTTCTAGGAAGTCTTTGGAGGTAATTACTATTCATGAAAAGTATAGTGCTTGCTCTTATTTATTTTCATTGGTGACTTAACCTATAATGCTCGTAGAGGTATTCTTGGAGCTATCCCAATCTTTGGAAAAATAACTTATTACTTATTCTTTATCGATCAACACACTTCGAAGGTGAGGAATATCGTAAAACCATTCCGGAAATCGAAATGGCATTTTCAATATGGTATACATTCCCAAAAAGGACCATTAATTGGCTAATAAATTTATTTTCTTCGCGTTTAGAGGGCCGCATTACCCATTTTGAATTCAACCCAACTGGAGAGTCTATTGCCACGCTTGATAATAAAGACGTGTGCTTAATGTCCAAAGTGGACACCAACAAATACAACTTTCATCTGAAAATTGGGGTTCTGTCTGGTAACCTTGAAATGCTTTATTTTTATTAACTTATAATAATTGTCTACTCTTCTTTTATTGAATTAATCAACGTAATGTGGCAAATTTTTCCATCATTTAGATGATGAAAGTATTTGTAGATGGATCTCTCAGCCTGGCGATGCCTTGTTATACACCAAGCGTCATAGAAATGAACTCAACATCGTAGATGTAGAAAAAAAAAAATCAAATTCTAAAGGTACCGGTTCTCCTTGATGAAAGTAATCATAGCTGTCTCATCTTTCTAATTAATATTTATCGCAACTATGCGCCAGTGGGGTCCACTAATTGGATAGATGTTTGTCAAAGCCATGCTAATTTATTAGCGGCTGGCGACACAGATGGAAATATTAAGATTTATGATAAGAGAGTGCCTAGAATTGCTAGGACAATCGACAACATTGGAGCTGATAATGCATATATGTTATTTCTTAGTTTTCCTCTTCAATGATTATGACTTGATCATCACCCTCTAGGAAATGTCTGCTGCGTACGATGGGATTCAAATGGGGATAGAATAGCATCGAGCTGCTTTCGTGGGAAAGTGCAGTTAGTGGATTATTCGACCGGAAAGCTCATTCAATCTTTTGATGTTTCAGAAGGAGGTAAATAAATTGAAGCATTCGAATGCTATTATTTTGATATTGATTGTTGGTTAGATCCTGCATTTTCGGTCTGCTTTGTTTAAGCAAGTAATAACATCGAAAAAAAGGACAAGAAAAAGAGATGATGCCAAGTAAGGCATTTAAGGCCTCGTAGTAATGACTAAGTTGATTAAATTAACTGGCTTGATGATTCTAAAACAATATACTCATTCGTTTTACCTACCTTGCTCGTTGCTTTCATTATGTATACGCATTAATCAGATTGAGAGATCCATCGATTATTCAAAAGATTACGATGACTTTTTCTTGAATCTTATTACGAGAATGAGGATATTGAAGTTAATTTTTTAAGCAAACGTGATCTTTTTATATAACTCTTCATCTACCAAACATTTACCCTCTGTTCATTGTTTATTGAGATAACAATAGGATGTGCGTTGGCAAAATTCACTACAAATGAACAAATTTGATATTTTCATTGATAGCTTTAACTAATCCAATAGGCAAATTATATAAATCGATTATTATTCTATTATGCAATGATTCTATGATTTAACATTCAGCTTGCTTTTCAGTTCTTTTCGAGTGAAAATAACTCTTTCTCGCAATTTCGAAGATGACATAGGCGTGTTTACTTCCCGTGTTCATCACCATTGAAGCAAATACACCCTCCAAATTCGTTATAGACCTATCACCAACGTTCTTCGCAAGTAATCTATAAGGATGATCAAACTCGATCACTCTTCCTTTATCCATCACCAGCACTTTATCATAGTTCGCCACTGTTGAAAGTCTATGTGCAATTGTAAAGATTGTCGCATGCTTAAATCTCTCCATTATCTTCTTCTGAATAAAGTTATCCGTCTCGAAATCAATGTTAGCTGTTGCTTCATCGAGCACCAAGATCTTGTTGTTCTGCAAAATGGTTCTTGCCAAGCAGATCAACTGCTTCTGTCCCACAGAGAAAACGGATGACGCATTGCTCATATCGGTGTCCAGGCCATTAGGAAGTGCTTTGATATAGTCCCAGAGACCTGTTTCAGTTAACGCTTCTATGATCTGTTGTTCTGAGTACTCTTGAAGCGGGTCTAGATTTCTCTTCACTGATCCCATGAAAATGAATGGCGTTTGAGGGATGATGGAAATATTCTTTCGGATTAGATGCAATCCGATTTGCTGAGTGTCAGTGCCATCGATCTTGATGTAGGAGTCAGGAACAGACTCTTTATCTATTTCAACCATACGAAATAGAGCCTGGATGATTGAGCTCTTGCCAGCTCCTGTTCTGCCGACACATCCGATCTTCTCTCCTCCTTTAACTGAAAAGGTGAGTCCTTTGAGAACGTGATCCATATTTTTGCGGTATTTCATATGGACATTATGGAATTCCACTTCACCCTTCGCTGGCCATTGTTCCTTTATTAATTCTTTATCATTAGGCAAAGTTAATTCGGCTTCTTGTTGAATTTGAGTATAAGCTTGCACTCTCGCAGTACTCGCCATTTGCATTATATGCATTAAAATCTGTCTCATGGCCCACTGGATAAAATCCGTCATTGATAGCAAGCTTGTGCACACCAATCCAAGGAGTCCAGGATCAATATCGAAAGCGAGCATAATCGCGATCCCTATGCACGCAAACAAGGCAGCGAAATAATCAGAATAGAATCCAAACACACGAGTTGCGTCATAATATAAATGGAACGCTCTGATGTTGCGATTCAAAAGATGAATAAATTCTCGAACGAATCGCTTTCCTTGACCGTAAATTCTAATCGAAATCAACCCGAAAAGAGTTGTTGAAAACAAGCTGTAGATGGGACTTCTGGTTAACAGCTCGACACCTCGAGATTGAATAATCACTCGCTTTACGAACCTCATCAACAAGAAGTAGAACAGGATCAAGAAAAACCCAGGAATGAGCAGCCAAGGAAAGACAACCCAAACAGTGATGAAGAGAGACGAGAAGTAAAACGCGGCATCCATGAGATCATTTGAGACTTGCAGGAGGTATCTATCTAACACGCCGACATCATTCGAAAAGCGATTGAGGATTCTTCCTGCAGGGTTTGTGTCATAGAATTCAACTGCAGCTCTAAGGATCCTATGGAGGATCGTTTTATGCAATGTAGCCGAAATCTTCATTGAGAAATTCACAAAGAAGACCTCTCTTACACAGAGGCAGAGGATAAACCCTCCAATGATGCCACCGAGAACTTTCATGGATAATTCTGGTGACCAGACACCTTGAGTCCAGTATCCAAGGAAACGAGTATACAGCACAGCAAGGACTTCGATAGCCGCCATATCGAGGATAAAAATTAAGACTAAGAACCAATTGCCAAGATGCTTTAGGTAAAAGCGGTAAGTACTCCATCCAACTTCAGCTGATTCATCTTTTTCTTTCTGGACAAGGGTTCCTTTCTCTTCCTTTTCTTTAGCCTGCCGAGCTTTCTGCTCTTCATTGAGGACTTCTTCCTCTGCCTCCTGCTCTTCAAACAGATTTTCAAGTTGTTTTTGTTCTTCTGTTTCTTGGAGTTTAGAGATTTTGCCATTAGCTTCGGGTTCCACGTGCTGAATTTCATTGTTGTCACTCGTTTTTCTTCGTTGCTTGGCTTCAAAAATCGCGAGGATTGACGAATCTTGCCGAATGATATCGTCGAGAGTGCCTTCAGCTTTGAGAGCTCCGTTCTCGAGAACAACAATCTTTTCAGCCTCTCTTGCAAAATGCACTTGATGAGTCGCAAGTATAACAGTCTTGTCCTTAAGAACTCCTCTTATCGCGTTGTTGAAAAGGTTTTTTGCGACTTTTGTATCGACTGCACTCAAAGGATCATCTAACAAGTAAACATCTGCATCAGAATAGAGCGCTCGTGCCAGAGACGTTCTTGCTTTCTGTCCTCCTGACAGATTCACGCCTCTTTCGCCGATTTCTGTGAGATCTCCATTTGGAAATTCTCTGAAATCGTCCAGCAAGCAACACGCTTCAGTTATTCTTTTATATTTCTCTTCATCGTAAGGTCGGCCAAAGAGAATATTGCTCCTCACAGTTCCCGGATATATAACGATTTCTTGTTCCACATAAGCAAGGCGTCCAGAATACCTGAGCTCTCCTGTGGTTTTGGGCACTTCGTTGAAGAATGACATGAGTGTAGTGGATTTCCCGCAGCCAATTTTACCAACAAGAGCACAAAGCGTTCCTTTCTTGACAGAAAAAGTGATATGCTTGAGAGTAGGGTTATCGAAAGTGAGCTCATCGATTGTGATTTGAGCCGATTTTTTGTTCTCTGACGTATTTCTTCGTTTTTCTCCCCAATATGCAGAGAAATCAGAAAATTCGACTCCATTGTCAGGATTGATGGGTTCGGCGACTTTGATTTCATTGGTTTCTGGAATTTCTAGCAGCTGGATGATCCTTTGAAAGATCAGTCGGGCTTCAATAATGAATTTGAAGGCCATATTCGAGAAGAATACAGCAGCTACTCTCAAGAAGGACATCACGATGATCGTCGCGTAGACTCTTCCTGTGGTCAGCGTATTTCCTTGCAGCGAGTAGGTAACGAAAATCAGGAAGCTACCCAAAACTGGTGGTATTCGTGAGAATAGATGCCCAGAAAATAATTCGGTGTATCCAATTCTCTTGAGCAACGTCACTTCTCGATTTCTTGACTTCTCAATCATCTTTGAGAACTGCGTATCCCATGCGTACATCTTCAGCAATCTGATCCCTTCTATCAATTCATTCGTTAGCTTAATCCTCTCATCTGTCACTAAATTTTTCTCTTTCATATAGCTTCCAGTCAATTTCGAGAGCAAATACTGCACTGGCCACATTAGTAGCAGACAACCTATACCAGGAAGGCAGGCAACTCCAAAGAAACTCCAGAGTAAGCCTAAAGCAGCTCCGAGAATCATTGGAGAAGCCATGACATAAAAAGCGAAGTAAATATTGAACTCGAAATAGTTCAAATCGTTCGCAGCGATGTTAACAATCTTTCCTATACTCACTTGGTTGATTGAGAAGTAGCTGAGTCTGTTTATCTTTTTGTAGATTATCCCAATTAAGGCAGGCTTGAGATGCCCAAGGATTTTGACGCTTTGATAGAAGCTATAGTGAAAACTATAGACTCCGAATATTACAGTGGCAAATAGACCTCCAGCCCATTTATAAGCTTCGGTTTTATCCCCTACTGCAACATACTCTAGCACTTGACTCAGTAAATAAGTGAAGGTGAGCTTAGTCGCGTTAGACCCGAAAGTCCAGAGCTGCTCCTTGAGACAAAGGAGCCAAAATACTCTCACAATGGGCCAAAAAAGCGAAGGTTTTCCGTATTTTTTCTTGTGTCTCTCGTAAGCATGCTCGAATTCGAGAGTCTTATAACCAACTTCCTCGGTTCTTCCAAGCAGTGGAAAATCTTCGAGTTGAAGATTCCGTCCGGGACCCTTCTTTCTCGTTTTGAAAACGGCCATCACAGCGTAGAAATAATGAAGTCTATTCAAGAACCAAGCTCTCTCGAACGCGCTTGGTTTGGGATCGACTTGATCATCTAATACGGTGGTAGAATCCTTATCAACATCATTGTGGTCAAACCCAGTCACTGGTGTTTGATGAAGGCCAGATGACGTTATATGAATGATTCTCTGACCTTTAGAGAGTTCTTCCTTCTCATCAGTAACTGTATTGATAGGAATCATTTCCGTTTGGTAGGTTTCGAAATTTTCGAGCTTGTTTGGTGTGGCTTTGGGTGTTTCATCGACAAAAGAGAGGGGATTGTCAGCTTGGAGAGCTTCCAAGGGCCAAGGTTCGAGTCTAAAAGCCATGCGATTTTGGAGGTAAAATCGAATAAAATATTTATTCAAGATTCCAGAGCTGTGGTAAAAAGCTATATCTGCGATTCCAGGATGAATCAGGATTCAATTAAATTCAAGAGTCAATTAATTGCAGTGGTTCTGTTTAACGCAAACGCAAAAAAATCCTCTTTTTGAGAATTTTTCGGATGAATGGCGTAAAGAAATCGAGAGAATACACCTATGAGGGGGTTTATCACTATCAATACTAGATGTCCATGTTTCTCTTTCATAATGTTAGATCTTTTGATTATGGAATTTTCTCAAATAAATCACATCTTGTAGTATATTGAACACCTGATAGTATGTTAGAGTTGACTTGAAAACTGACTATCAGTCAGCAAATGAGAAGAAAGTTTTCTTTCAGAAATGTTGTCGTAATTTATCCTGTGCGAAAGTGTATGGAAAATTACTTTGAAAATTGAGTTGAAGGAGATGTGGTCTTTTTAATTATCGAGAGGTTGTGACAATGAATTTCTCAAAGCTGAAAGGCATCGCTTTATTCATGAGGCCAATTAGATTAGCACGAAGCTCCTCCAGAGAAAATGCTCAAATTTGTATTATTCAGTCAATTAATCAGCTTAATTAAGTTTTTTTCTAGAATACGAATAAGAAGTTTGATCGAAGGAGACTTCAAAACAGAATACAAAGAAAAGATTCACAATAACTCTAATATCAATATTTCCATGACTCTCTATTAAGTTCAATATTTGTTACATGTGGAGTAAGCCATTTTCGGAAACTAACCAGAGAAATCAACCTTCATCCAAGTTTCAGAAGGAATACAACAGATAAATTCAAAACTCGCTTTTACCACAATCATAGAAGATTACAAAAGCTGGGACAGTATCTATTAAAAAAAAAAAGTTACTGCATCAAAGCAACAAGAATGCTCGAAATTGAATTTCAATATTAAGGATAAAGAGTTAATTTTTTTGGCATTAGCTTTCTTCGTAGCAACAGCTTCGACTCAGCGTTTTGAATGAAGGCACTCTGCTCCTCAAAATTGGATGAAGAAACTATGTTTTTGCGTTTCTTCAGCAAAGTCAGACCTGAAATCCTTATGCAAGGCTCAGGATCTGAAATATCTACGTTATTTGATTCTAAGAAGATATCCGCATTTTGATAAGCATGTTGATAGCAACCATGACTCGAGTGCTCTTCTTCTTCGTATAACCCGAATTCGTTTTGTTTTCCAGAGAACGAACTCACGTTTAAAGTATACAGTTGTGCTAACATCTCGCAAATTCAGAAATTTCAAGCAGGGACTTCCTAATTGATTATAAAATTTCGAGAGAGAGCTGTATAAAAAGCATTGCGATCCGTTTTGATTGGCTTAACAAGTCGCGAATTTTTTTCGTAAAAAGATTCATAAACCAAAATTGCAAAATTTATGACCATGACAACAATTAACATTTGTTTCGAGACCAAATACTAATTTGATTCGAGGCTTTTATAACTTACCGCATTCTTCTGTACCATCCTTTTCATAACCATATAAAGAAGCCAAGCTATATTCGAGAGAAGAAGATACCTCCTTGCCGGCTTTTACCAAAAGGAGGAGAGAAGGGAAATAATACAAGACTTGTGTTTTAGTATACTCGGAGTCAGCTGAAAGTGCAAATGTTTGAGAAGTTGACTTGTCATATGAAGAGAAATCAAATAAGATTTAAATAATCTCAAATATCCTCACGCTGGAGTTGCTGGAAGAGATATTCCTCGCTAAGAAGATCTGAAATGCATTAGTTTAGTCCTTAGGATCATCTGGCAAAGGTAATTTTTGAGGGGATATTCTTGCGAGATCTGGAAGGTTTGTGAATTTGTTCAGCTTTAGAACAACAAAATAAAATTCTTTTTTTTTGTTCTCGACTAAGTTGAAATTTTTTTGGAAAATTTCAATAAATTCTCTTAAATTTGAGTGGGATTTGTAGTGTTTACATACAGGAAAAATTTGAAAAGAAGAGGAACATGCTCAATGCAAAACAATGAATTTCTGCAGAACAAGCTTTGTGACCGAGGCGAAAGATATCAAGTCTATATAAATAAGTTGGCATCAAATTTATTGAGTAAATCCTTGGAATCCAGAAGGTCTGACTGGATATGGTTTCGAAAATTGCAACTGAGACGGTGAAAATGTGGGACACGGCCTTTTATCCACGGATAAGAGCTATCTCATGAGAAAGTTTTAACCTACCCTACCAAATGCTATAATTGACCTCGATTTATGGAGGAAATGGGAAAATAAGTCAAATGATTCAAGAATAACAGCAATAATATACTGTATCCGCTCTAACAGTTGAGAGTCCAGAGTATTTTTCTTAAAGAAGACATCTCAAAGCTTGAAGACACCAAAGCAATTCTGGACGAGATATTGAACCTTGTTCCTGAGAGCATTGTCGTCTTGGGAACCGATCTCCAGCCTCTTTACTATAACAACATTGATGGATATACAACAGCAAGAGAGCTAGTTGAATGGAATTGCACTCTTGAAAACCCTTGGAATCTTAATACTGTGCTTCATATACCGAGAAGGAGCAATGGAATGAGTTTATTGAATCTGGAGCCATCGAAGCATGTGTGTAAAACATTGAATAAAAGCGATTTAGAGAGGGGTTCTCAGAAGGAGTGGTGTGGTGTTGGACGAATAAGAGCCTTGGGCAAGTATTATCATTCGTTTCTAGAGACAAAATTACGAGTATTTGCAAATTTTATTAAAAGATGATGCTCAACTTGACTCTTCAGCAAATTTTTCAAACAAATGAATTTTATTCAGCAAATTAAAGAGAGAGACACACACACAAAGCCTTGAATATCATAATATAGTTAAAGCAATTATAAAATAACTAAGCCTTGAGAATATCTAAGAGTGAGAGTCATTTATTAATCAGTTGATTTCTGATCAAATTTGATGTAAGAATTCTACAAATGAGTAATATTTTTCAACGCAAATACAATTTTACCATGATTTGAAGCGAGAAAACTGGTTCTTTTGAGGGAAATAGGCAAAATTTAGGGTATTGAGTGGTGAGCCAGATTTATTCTTTGAATAGTGAGGACGAAGAGGAAATCTTATGAAACTCACGGAGACCAGAAGAAGCTTGCTAGCCTTGAGAGAAACCTCTAGTAGAATTTTTTTGTTAATGACGTTATGAGAAAATTAATGAAGCCATAGGGCCTAGATACCGATCACAACTTACCTCACTGTTAAATTGCGAAAAATGGATTGAATTAAAAACCAACAAACAACCAAAAAAAAAAAGAAAGAAGCAAGCCAACAGAATGATTTCCTCTTCTACTCCAGTTCAAACTGAGGATTATGTGGAAGTTCCATGCGAATATTGTGGACAACCTCTTCTCATGAAGGAATATATTAATCATGCCTGTTTACATCAACGTTTCATCTTTCCTGAACCGATGTTTCTGAGCATGCCAAGCAATTCCTTTGGACGAACGAACGTCCGTTAATTCAATGAACCAACTTGGTGCTCTATCGAGAATATTGGATGATTTCGATGAAATATTCCTCCTGAAAAGCAAGAAAAAGGGAATAGAAAAGGAAATGCTTGATAAGAAGTTTCCTATTGTCGTGTTTGGAAATAAGGAGCTTCCGTATCTGAAAATTTCCATTTCATTTTTAGCGGATACTTGAAATTTTATCAGAATTACGTTGTTTTCATGCTCATACTTTGTTGTTCTTGAATGAATGGGATTCTGCACGTTAGCTTTTGAAAAATAATATCATATATAATAAAAGGGTATTAAACTGTCTTTCGCTATTAGCAAATCAGATGAAAACATTTGCTGAGTGGTCTTTTCTATATTTTTGAATTTAAGGTCTGAATGAACTTCTTATCAAACTCAATGAGCCTATATATTAATTGATAATAACACTATTCGTCGGTAGGCGGACATTGCTCTTCACATTGTTAGTAATTGTGCTGTCAAGCCTCGTAAAAAAAGGTGATTGACAGACTCAGTATTGTAGAATTACTTTTTATAGAACGCCTAGAACTTATCATGCTATTATTTCAATAAAATTGAAGATTGCGAATGTCTTTGACGATCAAAACATTGATCTCTGCCCAAACATAAGTGTACTAGAGGTCCAAAACAATCAGCGATTCATTTTGAATGAATCAGATCAACATTCTTCGAATCTTTCACATCTATTCTTGTGGAATTAACTTTCTCCAATGATTCTTTACTTGAAACATGTACAACTAACCTTCTTTGTATAATTAAAGTAACTTTTAGGGTTAGTGTTGTTCTTTGTATTTTTTATTCTTTCATACGAGTACTACTCAACCCACTAAAAAATTTATTAATACTCACAGTATCAAGTCTCAGATGTTACTGATTCAGAAAACTGTATTCTGAGAGTGAATGCGTTTCTCGGATCTATCAAGGAACACGCAGAAGCTGCGCCAAATCATATCGAGAAGCATCATTGACAATAACTCATAAAGCGGTATTTTAAAGAGCATGTGTTTCTTTCATTTTCCTCGTAAATTACTGGAATCTTTACTTTTGGCGGCCATAAAATCCATTCAAACCAATAAAACTGCTTTCGGTTATGAAGAAGAGACACTCGTTACTAGAATATCAAACTTCTTGCAAAAAAGGCATCAGGAAGATTCGCATTGCTAATGAAATGAACTGAGAATCAAAATCTCTCTCTCATCGATGAAATTACAAACCAGTTTCAAATTAGTAGATTCAGTCCCTATCATTTTGGTACTCTCCTGTTGATAAAAAGCATAAATAATTTTGTATTCCTATCAATGGTGAGTTGGCCTGTGACCAACGAGAATTCATGAAAGCTGCCGATTTGAAAGAGTGAGAGTCGTTTTTCGGAATGTCCTTATGATAAGGAGGCAGAAATTTCAATAGCAAGCTAATGGCTATATTTTAGAAAGCTCCAAAGAGAATCTCTGTTGCCTAATGATCTACTCAATAAGTAGAAGCAGCTCATTTCCAAATACATTTCTCGCATGTTTTGTCCTGACCTCTTCGAGAAAAATGAGTCCTGGGCGATGTGTTTTCTCCGAATAAGTTACTCGGAAAAAACAGTCTAAATATTGGTATAAGCAGAATGTATATTTTTTTCCACTTGAAACGTGCTGTTATTGTCCATGGCAGTTGAACGATAAAGATGAAAACCACAGATGTAGTGACCCGACTTTATTTTCTCGCAAAGGTCAAGAGGAATTGTTGAATTTACAATGAGAAACACAACATAATTGCAAAAATCAAAAACACCCAAAAAACGCAATAGCCTGTACAGATCTTTTAACTTCGGAACCCATTGACTAGTATTTTGTCATCAGTTCGAGGGAAAGAGAAGTAATTTTTGTGAGATTAAGTTCTTTCTCCGTTTTACTAAACTAATTACAAACTCACCATATCAGTGTTTTCTTTTCTTGAAGTACGACATCGCCTTAAAAAATCTTTGCTTTTCTATTCAGCTGATGCATTAGCGCATATCATATTATTGAGGAAAAATTCCTACTTATAAAAAAACTACTTAGTTGGGAAAAGGAGCAATAAATGAGAGCATTAGCACCTAATTTGAAGTTACTCTCAGCCTTCTCAGTCAGTCTCCTTGCCTTTTGGTGAATGAAGTTACAACACTCAGACTCAAATTAATCCTCAAGCGAGAAAATTTTTTTTCTCTAACAAAAGGGATTTGCTATGGCTAAAATTCCACTGTTCGCCTTCATTCTGCTGTTTCAGCAAAGACTGCATCAATGACGATTTTTGACTTCTAATGGACCAAGATGGCGAATTTCGATTTCTAAAATATCAGCATGAAAAACCATAAAACTATCTGAAGGGCTCCATGATTTGATAGAAAATGGTAGAGCATCTGACCAAGAGAACAACGAATTTCTGACATTTGCTATTTCTGGACTCGGAAAGCGTCAGAAGTCTTTCCAACGGTTAGTTTTTCTCTTATTAAGTTCAGTATACTCCTTCCACTTGTTTGAGTTATCCCGACTATACACATTTTCTGCAACAAACCCCAGATAGCATGTAGAACTCGCAACCAGACACCCAAAGACTTGTTTACTTACTTTTTGGCAATTATTTTACTGATGTTGCGTCATGGCGATCAAATAATGATGCATAGATTGCCATTATGGCCTCAGTTGGTTAAACTAACATGTTTTCTAAGGCTGACTCTCATTTCAATCCTTCAAAAAAGAGTAGCAAATCAGAACCATCAATATGGATTCTAATTTGAAAAGTGCCCAAAGCATTCTCGCTGAATTCCGACGTCTTTAGCTTTTGATATAAATCTATCTAATTCAAGAGTCAAGCCTACTCTTATTTTTCTTAGTTTAACTAGTCGGCTATAAGAATGGTTAGAATTAACATTGCTTGAATCAATCTAATAATTCACTTTAAGCTGATTTCGCGTTGAAAAAAAAATTAGGTACTTTGAAATTAATTCGTTAATTTTTAAGGTACTCATCCGTCAGAACCTTGTAAAAAACAGCCCGGCTGAATCAAAGAGATACATATCACATGCTAATTGAACTGTATATTGCATCCAAAACTTCATCGAATCACAATTTCTATTTTTCATTCAAATGTTATGCATCATCATCGGAATGAAAGCTTTGCTCTCGGTAGAAGCTAGGTCCTGATAGTTTGTATCCAAAACGCTGAGCAAAAGCCTCCACTAATTTTTGGAGTACATTCATCAATAAGTCATCAACTTACACCATTTAAAAAACTTGGAGACACCAATAATGGTTTTCTTCTTCTTGAAAAGTTTGGGAAAATACATAAATACAGCTTACGCTTACAAAAAATAGCTGAAGAAAAAGAAAACTTTCGAGAATCATGTTGAATTTTATTTGAGATTCGTAGGAAGGATGTATGCTGCAGAAAAGAGATTGTATGTAAGTTCACAATTCAAATTGAAAGCAATCCGACGTTCTTGCCATGAAAAAACGAGTTTTTGGTTATTTATCGTAAAGCAGTCTCAGATGTGAATTTGTGTTGGTAGGAATCCTTCGAATAACGCGTAGCTACTGTATCGGAACAGTTCATGAGCATAAAGTTAAAATTCCGCACGTCGGGGATATGGACTCCCTCTTGATGCAGGGCCACACCTAATGGCCGTTCATCTGATCTTCTCAACGGTAATCTACTTTTAAAATAGCATTTTGATCAACTTTTGATGCAGAGTTCCAGAGGTTAGAAACTACATCAAGTAAGATTAAACTGATAGAATCGATTTAAGTCTATAAAATAATTCTGGACCTCAAGTTATGCTTTTCTGATCCAGTGCCTACAGATCCTTGTATACGAGTTGAATAATCATTTGCTATTATGAAGAAAAGACGAGGAGGCGGTTTCGGAAAATTTCACTTTTTCGAAAAAAAGACCCGTTACCGAAAAATTTATTCTTTCAGTAATTCACATTTAACCGTTTAAAAGTTCCTTTTTCTAAAAATTTTGTTCTTTTTTGATTAGAATCGGTTCGAAGTACATATCCGGAAGCCGTTAAACGGTTGAAGAATAATCGAACTATAGTTATGCGAAGGATTTTCTTTTTCTGGAAAGAATCATTCTTGAAATAGTCGAGATTATTCTAACAGCGGGTATGACGTCGAAAGATCTATTGACTCCTGGAGCTTAAATACGCGAATGCAATTTTCATAATTAAAAAAAGTTTTCTCTATCAAAATACTTAGGAAAAGGATACTACTGTATATATCTGTATCAAATGAAAGCAACTCTCTCAACGTTTGCTCTCTTTGCACTTATCCTAAGTAACCAATCCATTATTGATTCCCTCTAATTGTTTTTTTCCCGCATTCATAGGTGTGACGACCGTTAGCGCGATCAACGTCAAGAACTCGAAGAACGAAGGAGTCCTCGATTCTCCTTTAGAACACCTTCAAAAAAGCGTTTCCGGAATGGTTTCTGATGGTTTGAGTAGCTTTAAAAGCGGCTTGCCATCGGGAAACCTGGCCAATAGTGACGGAGGTGTGACTCTCTTCGAGCTCGGGAAAAAAGGTCGTGGATCACAGAACTACGTCCTGTCGGGACCCGCAAGTCAAGTTTCCGAAAAGTTCCCACTTGGACTGGTAGCTCCTAACGCGCAAATCGTCAGACCACTGGCGTTCCAATCGCTCTACAACCCACTTCAATCGATGTCCCTCAGATTCAGATTACATCTGCTTGGATCTTGGAACGGTCAGCCTTGCGTCGTGACTGCTGGAGGAATTCCTGTTTTCAGCTCCCCCTTCTACGGAAACAACTTCTTCCAAGATATCGAAGTCCAAGTGCCATTCCTTGAAGGACCCTTCAATCTGGCATTCTCTTGCGCTGGATTACCTTCTTCAGCTTGGACGATCACGGATGTCGGCTACCATTTCAGCCCTTGCGAGCTCGGCAGCATCTTCAACCCGTTGACTGGAGGCTGCAATTACATCGGATCTAACATCTTCCAAGGCTTATCCAGTATCTTTGGCTCTTCGTTCTTCCAGGGCCTTTCTGATATTCCAGTCTGGGCCCCTAACTTCGGCAGCATAGGTATTCCAAACATTGGCATTCCTAATGTTGGTATTCCTAACATCGGTATAGGTAGTCCAATCATAGGTGGAGGTGTTGGAACAACTGGAGTTTCTATCTCGAGCCTGATTTCTTCAACCCTGCTTTTAGTTGGTTCGAACTTCGACTTCGGAGCGTTCTCTTGCGGCGGATGCGGCGCAGGTTTAACTTACTTCAATGGCTTCCCTGTCTTCGGTATGTTCTCTGGGGCGACATTGGTGTCGAGCTCATTTACAGCGTTAGCCACCACCCAATCTGCTGCTCTCAGACTTAGATTGTTCCTTGCTGGCGATTGGCTCAATGTTCCTTTCGCTTTCCAAGCCGGCGGAACCACGATCTTCTCGACCTTCCTGACAGGCTCAAACATCTACCAAGACATCGAAGTTCAATTCGCAGTCGGTGCCTCAGAATCGCTTGCTCTTTCCTTCGGTATCGTCGCTGGAGCTAACTCCGCTTTCTTGGCTTCAGGAGCCTTCCCATGGGCATTCAGCGACTTTGCCCTCGTTTTCAGCAACGCCGCAGTCGGCCAAATTTACAGCACTGCTACTAGCGGATTCGTTTCACTCTCAAGCAGCAGTTTCTTCACCGTTCTTCTCAACGATGTCTACGGTGGAGCGTTCCCTGGATACGCTATTCAGCCTGTCTGGCTCAGCTACGTCATGGCTGGTAACTTCAACTCTGCTTTCGATATCATCGCTGCCAATGGAGTCGCGGTGTCCTTCTCAACCGCAGCCACGAGCCTCGTCTACGCCAATATTCTGGGAGGCGCCAACGCATTCGCCACTGGAGTCACTGCTTCAAACATTTACGGTTTGATCAGCACTTCCATCTTCCTCACCGGCTCCCAGTTCGACTTCTCAATGTTCTCTGGCATCGGATCTGCTGGAATTGTCTTCTTGAACGGAGTCCCAGCCCTTGGATATTTCGGCGGCAACAGCATCATCTCGACTGGTCTTTCCTCCCTCGCCAGCACTCAGTCTGCTATCGTCCGATTTAGACTCTACTCAACCGGTGTTTGGTCCCAAGTTCCTTTCGGATTTGCTCTCGGCGGAAACACTATCTTCAGCACCTTCATCACCGCCACGAACGCCTTCACTGATATCGAACTCCAATTCGCTATGGGCTCAAGCCTTCAGTCCGCTTTCACATTCGGTATCGGCCTCGGATCCTCAGTTATCTTACAACAATATGCTGGGCTCCAATGGGCTATTAGTGATTTCGCCATCGCCTACAGCAACGCCGCTGTCGGCCAAATTTACAGCGTTGCTACTGGCGGGTTCACTGCTGTTTCTTCCAGCTTCTTCACGAGTCTCCTCAACACCATCTACAACCAACAATTCGCTGGTGTTGCCATCCAACCTATCTGGCTTAACAACGTTGCGCTTGGGCTCTTCAACTCTGCGACCGATCTTATCGTTGTTAATGGCGCTTCTATCGCCTTTGGTAGCGCTGTGACCTCTCTCGCGAACATTGGATCGTTGATCTCCTCCCAACTCTTCTTGGTCGGATCCAATCTAGACTTCAGCGCCTTCTCATGCAACACCGTCGGCCTCGGATGGACCTTCGTTAACGGTGCCGCTGGCTACGGATTATTTACAGGTGCTAGCGTCATTTCGACTACCCTCAGCACTCTCGTAAGCACTCAAAGCGTTGCTTTCAGAATGAGACTCCAAATCCTTGGTATCTGGAACAATGTTGGTTTCGGCTTCAATCTTGGCGGTGTTCAAGTCGCTCAAGTCTTCGTCAGCGGTGCCAACCAATTCATTGACCTTGAAGTATCATTCGCCGCGGTAGCAAGCCAACAGCTCGCTTTCACTTTCGGTTTGGTAGACTCAACCCTCGGTCTTCAATACGCCATTAGCGATGTGGCTATTGTGTACAGCAACGCCGCTGTCGGCCAGATTTACAACCTCGTGACTGGCGGATTCAACAACGTGTTGACCAGCTTCTTCACCTCTCTCTTGAACAACGTGTTCTTGGATGGTTTCCCTGGCTTCGCCGTGCAACCAATCTGGTTCAACAGAGTCCAACTCGGCGTCTTCAGCAGCGCAACTGACATCATCTTTACCTCCAGTCTCGTTCAACTCTCTTCTGTTGCTGTGACTTCAGAATTCTTCGCTACTTCATTGAACGGTCTGATCTCCACCCAACTCTTCTTGGTCGGCTCCAATTTCGATTTCAGCGCCTTCGCTTTCGGAGGTAGCCAAGGTCTCACATTCTTCAATGGAGCTCAGGTGTTGGGTATGTTCGACTATGGAAGCGTCGTCTCTACCAATTTGGTCGCTTTGGCAAGCACCCAATCAGTTGCCTTCAGATTCACATTGTACATGGCTGGCGACTGGATTAACGTGCCTTTCGTCGGTACTTGCGATGGCGTCACAGTCCTGAACACTTTCTTGACTGGCTTCAATTCATTCCAACAGATCGAGCTTCAGTTCGGTTGGGGTTCAGGTCTCGGATCATGCGTCCTTGGTTTCTCGATTGCTCAATCTGCGTTTAACGCTGCTCAGTTCTCTTCTCTCCAATGGGCAATTTCTGACGTCGCAATCGCCTACAGCAACGCTCCAGTCGGATTCATTTTCAACTCGCTCACCGGAGGATTCAGCGCGGTATCTTCAAGCTTCTTCACCACTCTCCTGAACAGCTACTACCTCGCTGGTTTCCCAGGATTCGCAGTCCAACCTGCATGGTTGAACTACGTTACTAATGGCATTTTCAGCAATCTCGTTGATATCATCGCTGTTAGTGGCGTCGCTCTTGGCTTCCAATCCGCTGTCTCCATCAACAACCTGGGTCTTTTCTCCATTGGATCGCAATTCCTCGAACTCGGTCAAGCTGCAGCTTTGACTTCCTTCTGGGGTCAAAACGCCATGTTCCTCCAACTTGTTGGCAACAACTTCGACCTCAGCGCATTCTCCGCTACCGGTGCCACTTTGGTTAGTTCCTACTTCAATGGAGCTCAAATCCTTGGCGGTCTTAACCAAGCAAGCCTTCTCACGACTTCCTTCACAACCCTAGCGAGCACTCAAGCTGTTGCTTACAGATTCACACTCTACTTGGTGGGAACAGTCACAAACGAAGCCTTCAGCATCTTCGCTAACGGAGCTTCGATCTTCTCCACTGTCCTGTCCGGCACTAACAGCTTCTACCAAATCGAAACGCAATTCGCTGCGGCCTCAGGCACCGCTATCCAACTCTCCATGGGCTTCTCATCCGCAGTCGGAACCTTCCAATGGGGTATAAGTGATGTTGGTTTTGCTTTCAGTCCAACCGCTGTAGGTACCATCTTCAACCTCGCCAACAGCCAAGCTGTCGCTATTTCCACCAGTTACTTCACCGCCCTCTTGAACACTCTTAGCTGCGCTCAGTTCCCTGGCTTCGCAGTTCAACCTGCCTGGTTACAACTCGTTTTGGCCGGTAACTTCGCCAGCTCGTTCAACCTGATTGCTATTGGCGGAAGCATCCTTGATTTCAGTTCTGGCCTTGGTTTCGTTGGTACTTCCGCTTTCCTTGGTTCAGGAATTCAGTCCCTTGCGATTGCTCAATCATCATTCCACACTATCCTTCAGCTCGTTGGATCGAATTTCAATATCGCCAGCTTCGCTTCTTCACAAGGCGTTGGAATCTACTACCTGAACAATATGGCAGTTCTGGGACTCTTCTCGGCTGGAAGCCCTTGCACTTCGACTCTCTTCACTCTTGCGGATACCCAAGCCGTGATTTACAGATTCTCGCTTTCTGTGGTCGGAGCAATTAGCAGTCAGGAATTCGTGGTCACTGCTAACGGAGCCAATGTGTTCTCAGCTTTCCTCACAGGCACGAACCAACTCTTCAACATTGAATTCCAATTCGCGGCTCTTGGCTCACAAGCTATCCTTCTGAACTTCGGTTTCGCTGGCACTGGCTTGAGCTCAGTAGGCTTCCAATGGGGTCTCAGCAACGTCGCTATCTCCTACAGCACTGCCGCTGTGGGAACGATCCTCTCTTCAAGCGGAGTCGTCACGACTCTTCAAGGAAGCTACTTCACTGCTCTTCTGAATTCCGGACTAAATGGGGTGTTCCCTGGTTATGCTGAGCAGCCAATTTGGTTATTCAACGTCGTCAACGGGCTTTTCAACAGCCAATTCGATTTCGTTGCGATTGGTGGAAGCTTAATCACTCTCCAGTCTCTCGAGGCTTATAACCAGCTTATTGGAAACTTCTTGGGTGTTTCATCGCTCTCATTCCAGTTGCTAGGCTCAAGCATGTCTCTTTCCTCTTGGTCTCTTAGCACTGGAGCCACCCTGGGCATTTACAACGTCAATGGTATCTCTCTTGCTGGACCTTTCGCTTATAGCACCATTCTAAATACTGGCTTCCAAGCTTTGGCAGCCACTCAAGCTGTTGCTTTGAGATTCACGCTCTACGTTGCTGGAAACTGTGTTTCCGCGCCATTCTTCGTCACAGCCAACGGAGTCACCGTCCTCTCGACTACATTGACCGCATTTAATCAATTCAGACTCGTCGAAGTCCAATTCGCTGCTGTCGCTGGCCAAGCAATCACACTAGGATTCGGCTTCTCTTCACTCGGCGCCTCTACTGCCGCATTCCAATGGGCCTTGGGTGAAGTCGCCATCGCACTCAGTAGCACTCAAATCGGAACGATTTTCGGTGTCGGCACTGGCACTGCTATTGCGCTTCAAAACAGCTACTTCACGACCTTGTTCAATAGCTACTACGCCTCGACCTTGTCAGGACTTTCAATTGTTCCAAGCTGGCTGTCCTACGTGCAAGCCGGGCAATTCTCAAGCGCTTTTGACATCATCTTCGTCGGAGGACAATCACTTACTTTCGGAAGCACATTCATTGGCTCCAACCTTGTCGGCTTATCCGGCGCAAGCTTCGGTTCCAGTATTGCCTTCTACCAGACATTGGCGGCTCTCCAGACTGCTACCAGCCTCACTGCCTTCTACGGTCAGTCGGCAACTAGTCTCTTCCTCGTCGGAAACAATTTCGATTTCTCGATGTTCGCTTGCGATACTTCTGCTCTTGGAATCCAGCTCATTAATGGCATTTCCACTCTCGGGTTCCTCAACGCAGGAAGCATCTTATCCACCTCCTTCGCGACCCTTGCTTCAACACAAGCTATCGCTTTGAGATTCACATTATTCGTTTCGGGAACCGTCTTGAACGAACAATTTGGCATCACCGTCGGCGGAGTGAACGTCTTCTCCACTGTCCTTAGTGGCACGAACTTCTTCCAGCACATCGAAGTCCAATTCGCTGCTGTCGCAGGTCAATCTCTCGGAGTTGGCTTCGGATTCTCCAACGCCGTCGGCAGCTTCCAATGGGCGGTCAGTGAAATGGCTGTTTCATTCAGTAGCACTGCAGTTGGAACGATTTTCAACGGTCTTACCAACAGCGCTCTCGCCATCCAGGGCAGCTACTTCACAGCTCTCCTGAACATCTACAGCAACAGCCAGTTCGCGGGCTACATCGTACAGCCTTCATGGCTCCCAATCGTTGTCGGAGGCTACTTCAATGGCTTGAACAACATCATCGCGATTGGTAACTCTTTCGTAGCTCTTGAAAGCATCGCGCTTGCCAGTTCTGCCTTCACTAACTTCGCCTCAGGCTTCTTGCAATCCACTCAAGTTGGCTTAGCGCTCATCGGCTCGAATATGAACTTCGCCTCTTGGTCTATAAGCTCAGGCACTCTCGGCATCACCTACTTCAACGGAATCGCCGCTTTGGGTCAATTCGGTGCCGGATCACTTTTGAGCACAAGCTTCGGGCTGCTCTCTAGCACACAAGCCGTGGCAATCAGATTCGCTCTCTACGTTACCGGAACCTGCACCAATGCTCCTTTCGTTATCACCGCTAACGGAATCGAAGTGTTCTCATCAGCGATTACCGCAGTCAATGAGTTCAGATTCATCGAGGCTCAATTCGCGGTTTCAGGTAGCACACTTGGTTTGGGCTTCAATTTCGTTGGTGACTCTGGATTCCAATGGGCCATTAGTGACTTCGCCTACGCGTTGAGTAGCACAGCCGTTGGAACGATCTTCAACAGTGTTACTGGCAGCCTCATCAACGTTCAAACCAGCTTCTTCACCACCCTCTTGTCCACATACTTCGGAGGCTCATTCGCTGGATACTCTGTCCAACCTTTCTGGCTCTCATATGTCTTGAACGGACAATTCGGCAATGCTTTCGATCTCATCGCCATCAACAACCAATTCGTGAACTTTGACTCCTTTGCGTTGAGTTCTAGCCTCGCTCTCCAGTCTGCTAACGTCGCTACGGTCGTTCTCTCCAGTAGCTTCTCAAGCCTTTCAGCTTTCCAAGCAGCGACCTTCGGCACAAGCACCATCTTGGCGAACTTCTTCGACAACTCCCTCACCTCCTTGCAGCTCTTTGGCAGCTCCTTCGGTTTCTCTGCTTTCAGCAGCAGCAACTCCGCTCTTCAACTCGTTCAAATCCAAGGCTTCACTGCCCTAGGTGGCCTCTCTGCTACTAGCATCCTCTCCACATCATTTGCCACCCTTGCCTCTACTCAAGCAGTTGCTGTCAGATTCACACTCTTCCTCACCGGAGCCTGCACTGGCGTTCCATTCGTCGTTACCGCCAACGGAATCACAGTCCTCAACACTATCTTGACTGGCGTGAACACCTTCAGATACGTTGAACTCCAATTTGGTTCTGCTGGTGCCTCAAGCATCGCCTTAGGTTTCAGCTTTGGAACTTCAGGAATCGCCACTTCTGCGCTCGGATTCCAATGGGCCATTGGCGAATTTGCTTTCGCTCTCAGCCCAACTCCAGTTGGAACCATCTTCAACAGTGTTACTGGAGGATTCAGCGTCGTTTCCAGCAGCTATTTCACCCAGTTAATCGGCACGTTCTTCGGCGGCGTGTTCCCAGGAGTTCTCACTCAGCCTTCTTGGTTGGGATACGTGTTGAACGGCCAATTCAGCAGCGTCATCGACATCATTGCAGTTAGCGGTAACAGCTTGGCTCTTGCTAGCACCAATGTTGGGCTCTTAGCCCTTCAATCCTCAGGAAACTTGGCGAACTTCTTCGCCTCGACTTCCTCGCTCCTCTTCACAGGCTCTAATATCCAACTTGGCTCATGGTTCTCAAGCAGCGTAAATTCATTGGCACTTGCCAACTTCGGAGGAATTTCTGGTATTGGACCTTTCGGTGTGGGTGATTCATTATTCACAGTCATCAACACTCTCGCATCGACCCAAGCTGTTGCTCTTCGTTTCACTCTCTTCATGGCCGACACTTGGCAAAACGTCAACTTCGCTGTCACTGCTAACGGAGTCAACGTCTTCAGCGGCATTCTGAGCGGTGTCGATGAGTTCAGACTGATTGAAATCCAATTCGCTGCGCTTGGCTCTAGCCAAATTGTTCTCGGTTTCTCTGCCATCGGTGCTACCGGAGCTGCCTTCCAATGGGGTATCGGTGAAGTCGCTCTCACTTTCAGCAACGTTGGCGTCGGGTCCCTCTTCAACACTTTGACCGGCGGTTCGCTGATCTTATCAAACAGCTTCTTCACTCAGCTCTTGAACACCTACTACCAAGGCTCATTCCTCGGGTTCGACCTTCAACCTATCTGGCTTAACTACGTCCGAACTGGCCTGTTCTCCAACGGAATTGACTTTATCGCTGTTGGTGGAGTCAACCTGAACCTTGTGGCTACCTCCATCACTGCTCTTAGCTCCCTCAGCTCGTTTATGAGTCTACAGAACACCGCGGCTATTGTGTTTACTAACCAATTCAGCAGCTTGGGCCTTCTCCAATCCTCTATCGCTGCTACAAACACTCTCGTCGAAAACTTCTTCGCCTCCACTTCAACTATCCTCCAACTCGTGGGCACGAATCTCGATTTCGGTCTATGGTCAAGCAATTGCGGTAACTTCGGAATCGTCTATCCATTCAACTCGATCCCTGCGCTCGGTTACTTCTCTGGTTCGAATGTCCTCGTTCAGACTTTGACCGCTATTGAAGGAACTCAAGCAATCGCTTTGAGATTCAGCGTCTTCACTGTCGGACTCACTGATTCCGCTGCTCTTACTATCCTCGCTAACGGAGTCTCAGTCTTCTCCGCAGTCCTCAGCGGCTCTCAATCAGTGTTCAACATTGAAACCCAATTCGCTTATGCTCTCAGCCAAGCTCAATCAGGTGTAGTCCTCTCCATCGGATTCGGTCCTGTCCCAAGCGTTGTTGCTGGCGAGCAGTTCCTTTCCTCCTTCCAATGGGCTATCGGTCAAGTCGCTATCGCGTACAGTAACGCTCCACTTGGCTACATCTACAACGCGTTCACTGACGGTTTCACTGCGCTTTCCAACAGCTACTTCACCACACTCCTTCAATTGTACTACGGTGGCTCCTTCGCTGGATTCGCTGTGCAACCCATCTGGCTCAACTCCGTCTTCCTCGGACAATTCTCCGCTCTCACTGACTTCATATCCGTTGGAGGCAACTTGCTTAACTTGGGCTACACTTCATTCGCTGTTGCTCAGGCTAACTCCTTCACAAGCATCTTCCTGTCCTCCACGAGCACAGTTCTCCAATTGGTTGGCACTGATTTCAACTTGGGTGCTTTCACTTGCATTGGAAGCCCACTCGGCCTCACATACATCAGCGGACTCCCAGTCCTCGGCTACTTGTCTTCCTCGTCCATTTTGTCCACGAATCTCTACGCTCTTGCTTCCACTCAAGCTATCGCCGTGAGATTCGCACTTTTCTTATCAGGAGACTTGGTCAACGTTCCATTCGGCGTCTTCGCTAACGGAGTGAGCGTTTTGTCGACCTTCATCACAGCGACTAACCAGTTCCGATTCGTTGAGGTTCAATTCCCTTACACTTATGCTGTTGGTCAAGAAGTCGTTGCACTTTCATTCTCATTCGGCTCTGCTGCGAACTTCCAATGGGGATTCGGTCAAATGGCTATCTCCTACAGCAATGCCCCTTGCGGATTCGTCTTCAGTAGTGCAACCGGTGGCTTCCAGGCTATCACTAGTAGCTACTTCACCTCGATATTGGGAACCTTCTACGGAGGCGTCTTCCCTGGCTATGCTTCTCAACCAATCTGGCTCAACTACGTTCTCAACGGTCAATTCTTCAGTGACATCGATATCATCGCTGTGAACGGTATCGCTCTTAGCTTTGGCAGTCTCTCTTCCCTCGGACTCGTCGGATCTTCCTCAACAATCGCTCTGACCTCTAGTTTCTCGAGCATTACGCTATTCCAAAGCTCTAATTTCGTTTCGACCTTCCTCGCTGAAACTAGCACATTCTTACAATTGGTCGGCGCTGACTTTGGCTTCGGTGGCTTCTCTTGCGACACTGCCACATTGGGGCTCACCTACTTCAACGGAATGCAAATCCTCGGTACTTTCGGAGCAGCTGATATCCTCGCGACTTCATTCACCACTCTCGCTGCCACTCAAGCTATCGCCTTGAGATTCAGCCTCTACTTCCTCGACACCGCAGCTATTGGTGTACCTTTCACCATCTTCGCTAACGGACTACCAGTCCTTTCATACACCATCACCGGTGCTGCCATGTACCAGAATATCGAAGTTCTCTTCGCTGCTGGCGCTTCAGAGACAGTCGCGATCACCTTCGGCTTCGGTTCCACTTCTCAAGTGTTCCAATGGGGTATCGGACAAATGGCTGTCTCCTTCAGCAACGCTCCTTGCGGATTCATTCTCAATAGCGTCACAGGCTCATACCTTGCTGTCGGCCAATCCTATTTCACTCAACTCCTCTCGATCTACCTTGGTGGAGCGTTCCCTGGCTATGCTGTTCAACCAACCTGGCTCAGCACAGTTCTTAACTCAGCCTTCCTCAACCAATTCGATATCATCTCTATCAATGGAGCGCTCGTTAGCTTCCAAAGCACAGCCTTAGCTTCAGGAATCGCTATTGGATCAGGCATCGGCTTCCAATCCGGCCTCGGCATCGGATTTGGCGCAGGCTTAACCTCAGGCCTCGGTGTCGGATTAGTCGGTGTCCAAAGCTCACTCATAGCTTCCAACTTCTTCGCTTCAACTGCCACAGCTCTTGAGCTTGTTGGAAGCAGCTTCACATTCGGCAACTTCGGGCTTTCCTCTGGTGTTTTGGGAACCTGCACAGTCGGCAACGTGTTGGCACTCGGTCAATTCTCTACCTCAAGCATCTTGACCTACAATTTCGCTGCCCTTGCCACTACTCAAGCAGTTAACCTGAGATTCATGCTCTTTGTCACTGGAGTAGCATCCAACGCGCAATTCGTACTCAGCGTCGGTGGCGTCAACGTCTTCACTGGTTTCCTCAGCGGCACTGACTTCTTCCAGAACATCGAAGTCCAATTCGCATACAACTCCGCTCTTGGTTCAGCTTTGACATTCGGCTTCGTTGGTGTTGATCAAGGATTCACCTGGGCTATCAGCCAGCTCGCAGTTCATTACAGCAACGTCGGACCAGGCTTCATCTTGAGCAGTTTCACTGGAACAGCTGTCGCGCTTACAAGCAGCTACTTCACAACGCTTCTCAACACCTTCTATGGAGGGTCTTTCGACTGCTTGGGCTTCTCAACTCAACCAATCTGGCTCAGCTATGTCATGAATGGACTCTTCAACAGTGCCTTCGATATCATCGCTGTCAATGGTGTCAACTTGAATCTCCTGGCTTTGACCACACCATACGCAATGGCTTTCCCAAGCGCCTTCCTTGCTACATCAGGAGTCGCTCTTACCTCCAGCTTCTCGAGCTTAGCGATTTTCCAATCCAACGGCTACTTCTCTAATTTCGCTGCCCAAACATCATTCGTGTTGGAACTCGTCGGCTCGTCATTTGGCTACAGCAATTTCTTGAGTTCTTCCAACTTCGGAATCGTGTATGTGAATGACATTGCTAGCATCGGTTATTTCTCAGCTGGAAGCACACTCGGTTACAACCTCGCACCATTGGCCTTCACTCAAGCCGGAATTGTCAGATTCACACTCTTCGTCACTGGATCTCTTGTCGACGTTCCATTCCTGGTTTCTGCCTGTGGAGTTAACGTTCTCACGCTTGCCTTGACTGGCATAGACTTCGCCAGAAACATTGAAGTCCAATTCGCTCTTACTAGCGGACAGCAATGCGGTTTAACCTTCGGTTTTGGCAGTGAAGCGGCTGGTCTCGGATTCCAATGGGCTATTAGCCAATTCGCTGTTGCTTACAGTAATACCCCAGTCGGTACCATTTTCAACAGCGTCACTGGTGGATACACCTCACTCGCAAGCAGCTATTTCACTAGCGCGCTTCAAATCTTCCTCGGTGGCTCCTTCCCAGGCTACGCCGTCCAACCTACTTGGTTAACCTCAGTCCTTGCTGGAGCATTCACCAATCAGTTCGACACGATCGCTGTCTCAGGAACAGCTCTCAATCTCCTGTCCTCCAGCATCTATCAGCAATTCGTCCAATCTTCAATCTACACTTCAACCTTCCTCGCCCAAACCTCAGTAGCTCTTGAATTGATTGGGACTAACTTCGGCTTCTCTAACTTCCTTGTCAGTGGAGGAACCCTCGGTACAGCTACCTTCGGCTCCATTACCGCATTGGGTGGTTTCTCTGCTAATAGCGTGTTGTCCTACAACCTTCTGTCCAACGCCTTCACTCAAGCCGGTATTGTTCGATTCACACTCTTTGTCTCAGGAACAGTTATCGATTCAGTTTTCACCGTGGCTCTCGGCGGAGTCAACGTCTTAAGCACTGTTCTCTCTGGAACTGACTTCTTCCGCAACATTGAAGTTCAATTCGCTTTCGGTGCCTTACAAACTGGTGCGCTTACCTTCGGATTCTCTAGCGCTGTTGGTTCAACATTCCAATGGGGTATCGGCCAATTCGCAATCGCCTACAGCAACGCTCCTGTTGGTATGATTTTCAGCGCCTTCGACGGAGGATTTAATACTTTGGCATCTAGCTTCTTCACCACCGCGCTTCAAACCTTCTACGGCGGTGTCTTCCCAGGCTTTGCTACCCAACCAATCTGGCTCAACTACGTCATGAACGGCCAATTCAGCAATGCCATCGATATCATCGCGATCTCAGGAACCACCCTCAGCTTTGCTTCCGCAATCAGCATTCCTGTCAGCTCAACTGCGATCTTCCTTAACAGCGCATTCAGCACCTTCGAAAGCCTCCAGAGCGCCTCATTCACCTCTCTCTTCCTTCAAGAGAACTTCTTCTCTCTGGAACTTGTCGGAAATAACTTCGCTCTCACCGCCTTCTCAAGCGCTGATCCATTCGGCCTCGTTTACGTCAACTCCGTTCCAGTCCTCGGATTCCTCGGAGCATCCAGCGTCCTCAGCTACAGCATGTCCTCGTTCACTTCTTCAACCCAAACTGCGATCCTCAGATTCCAGTTCTACGGTGTCGGCACCATCACTGACGTGCCTTTCTATATTGCCCTCGGCGGTGTCAACATCTTCACTTCAGTCTTCTCCGCCGCTGATTTCTACCGCAATATCGAAGTCAACTTCGCCTACGCTCTCGGACAATCGACTGAACTCACCTTCGGGTTCCTTACTGAGAACTTCGCAGCCTCTGCGCTCGGATTCCAATGGGGTATCAGTCAGTTCGCTATTGCCTACAGCAGCGCTCCTGTCGGCTTCTTCTTGAACAGTGTAACTGGAGGCTACAACGTGATCTCAAGCAGCTTCTTCACCTCAGTCCTGCCAATCTACTACGGATCTGCATTCCCTGGCTTCGTCGCTGCTGAACAACCACTCTGGCTCAGTTACGTCTTGAACGGGCAGTTCTCCAACACACTCGATATCATTTCCATCGGCGGAAACATCCTTAACTTCGGCGGTCTTGGAACAGGCTTAGGTATCTCAAGTGCTCTTCAAATCGCCCAAGCCACCAACTTCGCTTCTACCTTCGCAGCTAACACGGTTACCGTCGTCGCATTGACTGGCAGCGACTTTGGATTCAACGGCTTCTCGCTCGTCGGCGGTACTCTCGGCACAACTACCATTGGTTCTACCCTCATCCTCGGTAACTTCGCCTCAACCAGTGTCCTTTCCTACCAACTCTCCGGAATTCTCGCTAGTACCAACTCTGTTGCTGTCAGATTCATGCTGTTTGTGTCCGGAACCTGCCTCAACGTTCCATTCGTAGTCTCGGTTAACGGAGTTAACGTGCTTTACACTGCGCTCAGTGGCACCAACTTCTTCCAAAACATTGAAATCATGTTCCCTCTTTCCCTTGGCTCCGGCTTCGGAAATACATTCACTCTTGGAATAAGCTTCAACACAGCCATCCTCCAAAGCTCTGCTTTAGGCTTCGAATGGGGTATCGGACAATTGGCTGTCGCCTACACCGATGCTCCTGTTGGATTCATCTTCAACAGCTTCACTGGCGGATTCAGCGCGATTAGCAGCAGTTTCTTCAACTCTCTCCTCGGAGTTTTCTATGGATCAGCATTCCCTGGCTACGCGCTCGCTGAACAACCAATCTGGATTCCATACGTGATGGCTGGTGCCTTCCAAACCGGATTCGATATCATCGCGTTGAACGGTGCGATTCTTAACTTCGGCGCTGTTACTGGAGTCGGTCTCGACCCCGGCTTCTCAAGCTTGAGCCTCTTCACTTCCAACACCTTCGCATCAGTCTTCGCTGAGCAGACTTTGACTTCCCTCTTCCTTGTGGGTGATAACTTCGATTTCTCCATGTTCACTTCCGCTTCTGCCTTCCAACTTCTCCACATCAACAACGTAGCTGCCATCGGTTACTTCTCTCCCTCAAGCGTCCTCAGCTCGACATTCACCGCTCTCGCCACGACTCAATCAATTGCCGTGAGATTCACACTGTTCCTCCTTGGCGATATGATCAACGCTCCATTCCTTATCCAGGCTAACGGTGTCACTGTCTTCAACTCCGCGATCGTCACCAGCAGCTACTACCAGAACATCGAGTGCGTCTTCCCATTCACCTACACTGCTGGAGAATCCTCAATCGCGTTAGCAATCTCCTTCGGCTCTACGGTTTCCAACTTCCAATGGGCTATCAGTCAATTTGCTGTTTCATTCATCAATGCCCCAGTCGGAAACATCTTCAACGCATTTACCGGAGGATACAACGCCTTCACAAACAGCTACTTCACTGCTGCGCTCAACACCTTCTATGGAGGCGCTTTCCCTGGCTACGCTGTTCAACCAACCTGGCTCACTTATGTCCAGAACGGACTATTCAGCAGTGCTCTCGACATCATCGTCGTTAACAACCAGCTTGTTGACTTCGGTCTCGCCAGTGCTTTCGCTACTCGTACTGCTCTCTTGACGAATAGCTTCTTCACCCAAACTTCAATTGTACTTGAATTGGTTGGTACTAACTTCGGCTTCTCTAACTTCGCCCTCAGCACTGGAACCCTCGGAATCACCACTCTCGGCGGAGT
>ENA-UOTX01000436-UOTX01000436.1-compost-metagenome-genome-assembly--contig:-NODE-436-length-44789-cov-6.789363_pt1 | contig 44789 bp, 19 predicted proteins | sample MGYA00238143_ERZ746982 | MGnify/ENA primary metagenome ERZ746982 (study PRJEB28758, sample SAMN06268862) | compost metagenome | isolation source: single cell | place: USA: California, Emeryville, Joint... | reverse complement strand
TTGAATAATTTTTAAATTTCATATGATTTTGGCCTTTCAAAAGTAGTGGAGAACCCGAAATGTTTGAATACCACAATTTGTGGAAATCTGCATTATATGAGCCCTGAAATGCTTCAAAGTCAAGGGTATGATCATAGAGCCGATTTTTATTCGTTGGGGCTTCTGGCATATGAGCTTCTGACAGGAAAGCTTCCTTTCAAAAATGAGTCAACGATTTCATCCACACAAAATTCGAATAAAGGAGCGTCCTCTCTAATGTCCATCACAAGTGTTATGCATAGGATTAAAAATGAGAAGCTTGAATACCCAAAGGACATATCCGACAGCGCAAGGGACTTCATCGAAAGATTATCCTGTAAGAATCCAAAAAAAAGACTCGGAGCTAAGGGTGGAATAAACGAAATCTGGAAGCATGCTTGGCTAAAAGGGGTAGATTTGAAGAAAATGAGAAGCAGAAACTCTGATGTGAGTGAATGGAGCACTTTGAGGTTGATATTGCCATCTTGCTTCCCCAAAGTAGAACGAAGTATTGAACAGGAACCCTCGAAAAAAGAATTGAAAGGAAAAGATTCCAAACTGGACTTTTTTTGTATTGGCTTGTCTAACTTTGTGTATGACCGAAAGCCAGAAAAAGGAAGTAAGAGTGATCAACAAATGTTCACATTTTCCGATGATGAATGTTACATGGATGACACTGAAGAATTTTGTGAAGACATGCAGCAAAATCATATGAAATTTAAAAATTATTCAATAATAGCCTCCTTGAAAAATAAAATTCCTTTCACACCTTAACATTTAGGTTTTTATCTCATTTTTCTTTTTATAAACTTTATCGTTTGGCAATTATTTTTTTCTAGGTTTATTTTCAGTTTGGTCCTGAGACCAATCTTTATCAGAGAATGTACATTACAATTTCATCTACTCTTAATAATCGTTGTGGAAACATAAAATAAAACCCATGTGTATGAGCAAAATTAAATCACAGAACAGAGATATCTATTTGGTCCTAAATTCATGCATAGAAATGCATAGATGAACAATACCAAGGATCGGCTTGATGATGATGCTATGATTTTCGTTGAGAAGAAACGCAAATTCATTCTTAATGGCAAATTAATCCATGACACTTGGATGAACGTAATCCTCGACTGTTGATTAAAACAGGGAAAATAGGATTGATGATTATATTAACTGGGTCGGGAGCTGCTGGCCTGCAAGAAATGATGCCCACTCACGTTAAATTTACTTCTCAAACGTTACCTGGAAATCGATAGGGACTCATGATTTTTAATTTTTGAGTTGGTATCGATCCCAAACTCAAAAGATGAGACCCGTAAATCTCAAAAATGTATATTACTGACAAACTCCAAGGCTTTTCTGCTAATTTGAGATATTTCAAGGATTTGTATTTGTATTTTTTGTTCTTCTGAAGAGAGGTACAAAGAGGAATGGAAAAAAAGATTAGAAAAGATAAATAGTATAAAGGCAAGCAGGTGACATATAAGGCATAGAAATACGAGGTCTAGGCAATCTATTGGATAGAATTTCTATTTATGTAGACAGGTCGCGAGTTGCGAGTTCCGAATGTTCATCGATTGGACAAGTCGCCAGTGAGCTAATTGCCATTTCTCGCATGAAATGTTGAATTGCTCTGTCATATATTTAGATAGAGGAAGATTAAATAGTAATATCATGTTATGTACTACAAAGATTCATCTAGTCTTATTTCTGTGATCTCTTTTTTCTCCATCTCTTCTCTTTCTTTCTTCCTTCTCTTTCTCTTTCTTAGCGCTTTAGTGCGTATTCATCGCTTTCAGCAACATCGAATCTACTGCCTCCTGAAGTATAATCGATCTGACAGGACTTTAAGTATGGTTCTGGAATGAGGGAAGAAATTTGTCTCCACAATATTCTATTGTTGGGTTGAGCGCAAAATTGCCCTTTCTCGAGTTTGATGATGTTTTGAGATTTTCGCTCAGAGTGCTGTCACTATCGGTACAATTGACTGTTAACTACTGGTATGAAAAATCAATGAGAATACCGCTCAGGCTGTCACTAGGACTCCACAAAATTGAAAGTCCTGGCATTTCAGACAGCTGTATTCAACCCCACTGTATTTTTGTTCAATGTTCTCACAACCTGTCAGACATCACAAAAACTTGAAGTACATTTCTCTTCTACTTTCATTATCGATTCCGTAGTATCGATCAATTGAAGCTAAAGGAAAGCATATATTCCAGGTTGAAGTTTTTTCCTTCCTACTTGCAACATCATAAAATTAAGCAATGATTTCAGATAGCTTTTCTGTCCTTCATCGCCAACTACAATTCAGAGCACAATAATTTAAGACTTTGTATAAGCCTGAGATGAATTAAATGCGTTAGATTGTCGAACTAATGAGAGATACAGATAGACTCTTTTTGATTGTTTGTTAAGAATAGAGTCAAAATACATTTATGAATTAAAGCGAGCAACGTCAACACTCAGTCAAAGATATCTATGTTTTTCATCATTCTTGTTGAATTTTTTCAAAACTAACCCTTTTTTATTTTTTCTATGATCCCAATCCCCGATCTCCAATACAGAAGAAGGACTAAAAGAGTCCGAACTCTCGTTCCCCTGATTTGGTTTTACACTGTATTGAGTTGTAGCTACTGATAATTGTTCTCTTTGCTTTTGAAAAGCTCTAACATCTCTGAGTTGGGCGAGCGCCTCTCTCCTGTTAGAGAAGTTATATAGCTTGTCATCTGTAGGTTTGCCGACTTCGGGATCAAATCTTATTTTTTTAGGCGACTGGGATTTTTGTTTAACTCTATTCAACTCATTGTTTTTAATAGAAGATCTCGTTTTTGGCTCTGCAAAAAGAAATGAACTATTATTTGTATTTGTGGAGCTGGTTTTGCCCATTTCTGGATCGTTCATACTTTTCTCAGTCTTTCCAGTTTTCTTCTGTGAAGCTTTACGCTCTCTGTATGTGCGGATCCTTTGGCGTATTTGCTGATAGATAGAATACACTGTCATTGCCAATCCAATGAGTGAATTTAATCCAATAGCACCCATTATCATGTAGATAAGCACCGAACCTAGATGCGTGATTATATTTTGAGAAATAATCGACGTTTTCTCATTTATTCCCAATAAAGCAGCAACTATACCCATAATGATCTTGCAGATATTGTTCAGAATTAGGATCGCAGTTTGAACTCGTGATTTGTAAGGTCTTTTTATAATGAGCAATGCTATATATGCACTGGTTAGAATTGTGTAGAGAACTGCTTGCATGATTCCGTTATTCTGAAAGAAGAATAAAATAAAGATGACAAGGAGATTTTGACCCAAGTTGACAAGCATGAAATTTTTAGCGATAACGTTATTTGTGTTGAAATCTTCGATCACAATAGAGCACCTTTTTAGAGTCAGTTCAAGTGGAGGAGGAGGTGAAGAAGTTGAAAATTTTTTTTCAGGCACGTTGAGGACGCTGCTTTTTAGTTTGCTATTTCTTCGAGTTGTATGACTTGCTTTCGATGACCTTTTGTTCTGAACCAAAACTGGAGAAGCTTTCCTTTTCCAGTTTAATAATATTCCTATATAAATCATCAATCCAGCGTAAGTGGTTACAATTATCACAGCTAATGCGTATGACAGCCTCGCATATGTGCTAGATACATAGTTTTCTCTCAGTTGAATCATGCTGTTCAGTTGCAGCTCTGTGAAATCTCCAAAATAAAAAGAGAGGAAGAGGTTCCACATGAGAAGGTCTCTTATTTTGGAGAAAATCTGAGAAACATCAGGACTTCTTCTCAGGGCATAAGCGAAAAGTGATGGGATTGGCAATATTACAAGAACTCCAAGCTCCTTGGTGATTGAAGAGAAAGAGTTGTCGAGCATGACTGTGCTGACTCCCCAAAAGGCAAATTTTCCGATCGTTGAATTGGGGTTACTGCCGTTGTTTGCATCCATTTGCACAAATATATTTGGAAGGATCGAGTCTCCAATTTTTTGGCAGAATAGCACGAAGTTCTCTGGGAAAGTGACATTTATATACTTGTAAATATCTATTTCCGATAAAAATCCAATGAGAATTATGGCCGTTGTAGATATTCCTCCAGTAAGAATTGGAAGGATACTTGAAGTTGCTGATTGTAACTGCATAGTTCCGCTAACAGCTCCTCCAACTGTTGCTATTGTTGTAACCATTTGAGGACTCAGGTAGGTGATTCCTGGAAGATTATAGGTCAGGTTCAAATTCCCAATCAGAAAGGGAGTGAAAGGGACTTGGTTGTACAGTGAAATGTTTCTTACAGTTAGAACAGCATTTTCTTGGATGTCTTGGATGATAACAAAACTCAGTGATAGATTTTTCGAATTCGACAGAGAAGTTGCGTTGAATTGCTGAATGGAGATAGTGGCAGTAGCGCTACTTTGGTCTTGAGCAGTGACCTTGATTATCGAAGCCATATAGTCAAGATTATAAGATAATTCGGAGGCAAATCCGTCACTGAAACTCATCTCCATTTCAAAACTTGGAGATTTTTTGAGGAGAGTCCAAGCCATCGAAGAAACTATCTTATTTCGACAAGAAACATAGGGGAGGTTCGTAAGATCCATATATTGAGTTGATTCAGAACAAGAACACGCTCCTGAGGAGGAAAGTGTTTGAAATGCTCCACAGGCTGAACAAATGGGAATGGGTGCTGCTGTTGTTGTTCCACCCGAAGAACTGCTTGCTGAGCATGAAACACAGCCAAGTAGAGCTCCTTCATCTTGCCACCAAGAAAGAATTGTTGCAGGAGAAGGTGTAGTGAGTTTGGTCACTGTGTAAGAGGCAATGGTCAACTTGATGCTTTTCGTGGAAGTATTGCAGTATGCACTCGCACTTGCTATAATGGTATAGATATTTCCATAGAGAAATGTCATTGGTGGAACTGAAGTGTTTGCATTTAGAAAGGAAGCAATTAGGAGGTCATTGGTAATATTTCCAGATGAAGAACTGACGCTCCATTTGACAGAGTAAATTTGTTGAGGAGTGATGGTGATATTTGCGAGTTGAGTAGTGTAGGATTCACATGCATAAATTTGAGTTTTGGCTATATTTAACAATAGTAAATACACTTTGAAAATCATTCAAGTAATTATTACCGTCTATATCAAAGTTGAGCGTAGAAGACGGAGAGCATGGTGGTAGGTCACAGGTGTGAGTTGCCATATTTGCTGTTGCTTCTGGGGGACAATTCATCACGCAGGCGTTTTCAAAGAGAAAGTAAGGGTGTGCGCAACTTCTGCATGAAGCTGTATTCAAAGGGTCGCAGGTAGCACAAGGACTATCACAGACTAGGAACAATATATAATATTTCTGGATTCCAAGCTAGTTACTGATGCAAAAATCTTCTATCAATATTGCTGGACTGTTGCAACTAAGGCAATCAGAAGAAGTACTGCCATTGCAAGTCTTGCAAGAGCTATCGCACTCTATTTGAGAGTAAGACCAACAAGGTATTTATAATGAAATTATACGCTCACATTGCCCACCGGAGAGAAAGAATCCATCAATACAGGTCAAGCAATCCGTTTTATTACATGTGTAGCAGGGAGAGGAGCAAGCTAGCAGATGAAAATTAATCAATTTTGAAAGAAAGAATATTTTACGGAGACAGAATCCATTATCATCCAAATATTTTCCCCCAATGCAACTCAGACATTCATTTGAGCCTGTTCCAGAACAGGTCACACAATTGCTATTGCATACTTTATTGAAAAAATTGTAAATATTAAAATCATTCAACGTCTGGGTAGTAAATTACTGATGCATTGGTTTTGAACCAGCGACCTGCCAGGGTAGCAGCTTTCACATTGAGAGTCGGACACTCCACTACAAGTTTCGCAGGTCGAATCACACGCTATAATACAAAATTATTGTTATTAAAGAAATGTAATTCAAGGTCAAGTACGAATACACTGCCCCGCAATCAGCGAAAAATGCGTAGGGCAACTTGTGCAATCGTTGGTAGTTAGCCCATCGCACGTTGAACATGTAGCATGGCAATCTTTTCAAGAATTAGCAGGTGTAATAATTGAGATCGCTTACTTGTGCACTGCCCTTCAATAAGTGTCTTGGAGATGGAGCAAGTGAGGCAATCAAATTTTGTAGTCCCCTTGCAGGTTAAACAGGTAGGATCGCAATCTAAAAAGTCATTTAAACTTCAACAAAGTTAAGATTTTAGGCATACACGTTATTATCGCGCCGCCCAACACAAGGAGGCATGCAAAAGTCGATAAAGAGAGGAACATAAATTTTTGAGATTAGAATTTTATAATAAAAACATTTTGAATTCGATTGGATTGGAATTAACGTGATATGCCCATTATCAATTTATAAAGGGTATTTACTCATACTTCGATAAACCAGAGACAAGACTATTTAATTGACTGAGATAGCTAATTTATAGCCTTCAACAGCCGTACACCATAGCAAATGAGAAAATAATAAAAAACTGAAAGTATCTTTTGAAGTCTAAACTTCCAAACGAATAAGATGGACGAGTTTGTTTGTTTTAAAAAAAAAAGAAGAAAGAGACAATTTTCAATTTTAATGAGTGCGAATTCGGTCTATTAGTTATCGAACTAACTAAGTTCTCGCGTCGGTTCAAATAAAAAAAAAAGCAAACTCTTCTTTCATTCGGTACTTGTAATAGATACATCCTTCATATAGCATTTTTTATGAAATTTATATAGGTTATAAATAAAGTTTTCATTGAGAAACAACTGTAGCCAAAGCGTTCAAAATGTTCATATGATAATTAGAAATAAACTAGATCCGCTATGTAAAAGGGTCATCGCTTATTTGATCTTCTTAGAAAAACAAACTAATTAGAACCTTATTTCGCAGATATGGAAACGAATGTTCAACTTAAGAACTTCATGTAAAATCATAGTTTTACTGGGTATATCCTTTTTTGTTGAGTTCCTTCCAACTTCTGTTCTATTTGAACCGATTATGAATGAAAAAATTTTGAAGCAGGCTGGAATAAATCAGAAAAAAACTTCCATAGACCAGGAATAAAGCGCCCTCGTATGTTAGTTTGGCGATAATGATTGCCTGACTTTGCGTTTTCACAATGATCCTAGCTTCGAGTTTTCCCGTAGCCATAACAACAAATTACCAGTGAAATTGCCAATTTGGAAAATTTTTTGAATGGCTGATTTGAAATTTAATAAAATGAAATTCATAAAAAGCTTCTCAATGTTAAATAAGTGAGATGACTCGAAGTCGTGATCATATCCTTGCTTTGATTTTCAAATGTTTCTCAAGAAAAAACAAAAAATTTTGATATTTTTCTACAAGAAAAAATGATATGATGCAATTTGAGATTGTCTAGTCAGCAGTTCTATTGGTGACATTGATTTTAAAGAGAGACTTTCATGCCGTGCTAAAGAGAAAGCTGCTCTTAATGAGGTGTTAATCGAATAAATACCAACATCAACCAACATACAGTGGTAACAATATAAGAATTCAATTCTTCGTAAAGGGAAAAAAATGAGCTACAATTCGACTAATTTACAACACATTCAACAGGGTTTTATCTCATTTGTTTTCAGCAAACACTAATATCACTCTGTTTTCCAATGTGAAAACTTTAACAAATTTTCTTTTGGAATTTTCTACTTCTGCAGTAGTCAGAACCAGATTTAAAATTCAGCAATTCACTTTATTGAAGCAAAATTTTCGAAAGTGAGAGCTATTTCGTTAAATAACTTCTAATATACAGATCTATTCTAATTCTGGTGTGATCAACAATGACTATAAATTTCATTAGGTATCCAGTTCCTATTTCCAAATAACCCAAGTTTCTTATACATCAGCGTCTAATTGTAATATACCAAATTTAGATGTATCTATGCTTTTCGTCACTTTTTTGAAACTTTTTCAGGATCAGTCCTCCATCAGTTCTTCTGCGGGTCAATTTAGCTTGTTTTACTGTTGAAGAAGGCCACAATGGATTGATGCTGTCGTTAGAATGATTTGGATTACTGATAATCTGAATCTCACTAATCGATGACTCTTCTCTTCGCTTTCTAAAGCGCCGCGTTTCTTCTCGTAGGATGGATTGGTCGTTCTTTATGGAATTCTTCTTGCTAACTTGGTCGCGTTTATCAGCTCCAGAGTCAAGAACAATTGTTCTGATTCTATCGATATTTGCTTGGGCACTACTCGCCTGAGGGACACTAATTGATATTTTCTTTGCTTGTTGTTCTGCTCCAGCGTTTTTTCTAATCATGGCTGTGTTCTCCCAGATGAAATTATTTGTTTTTGCAGTAGTAGTTTTCTGTATTTCCAAGTCAATCATATTTTTCTCAGTCTTTCCAGTTTTCTTCTGTGAAGCTTTACACTCTCTGTATGTGCGGATCCTTTGGCGTATTTGCTGATAGATAGAATACACTGTCATTGCCAATCCAATGAGTGAATTTAATCCAATAGCACCCATTATCATGTAGATAAGCACCGAACCTAGATGCGTGATTATATTTTGAGAAATAATCGACGTTTTCTCATTTATTCCCAATAAAGCAGCAACTATACCCATAATGATCTTGCAGATATTGTTCAGAATTAGGATCGCAGTTTGAACTCGTGATTTGTAAGGTCTTTTTATAATGAGCAATGCTATATATGCACTGGTTAGAATTGTGTAGAGAACTGCTTGCATGATTCCGTTATTCTGAAAGAAGAATAAAATAAAGATGACAAGGAGATTTTGACCCAAGTTGACAAGCATGAAATTTTTAGCGATAACGTTATTTGTGTTGAAATCTTCGATCACAATAGAGCACCTTTTTAGAGTCAGTTCAAGTGGAGGAGGAGGTGAAGAAGTTGAAAATTTTTTTTCAGGCACGTTGAGGACGCTGCTTTTTAGTTTGCTATTTCTTCGAGTTGTATGACTTGCTTTCGATGACCTTTTGTTCTGAACCAAAACTGGAGAAGCTTTCCTTTTCCAGTTTAATAATATTCCTATATAAATCATCAATCCAGCGTAAGTGGTTACAATTATCACAGCTAATGCGTATGACAGCCTCGCATATGTGCTAGATACATAGTTTTCTCTCAGTTGAATCATGCTGTTCAGTTGCAGCTCTGTGAAATCTCCAAAATAAAAAGAGAGGAAGAGGTTCCACATGAGAAGGTCTCTTATTTTGGAGAAAATCTGAGAAACATCAGGACTTCTTCTCAGGGCATAAGCGAAAAGTGATGGGATTGGCAATATTACAAGAACTCCAAGCTCCTTGGTGATTGAAGAGAAAGAGTTGTCGAGCATGACTGTGCTGACTCCCCAAAAGGCAAATTTTCCGATCGTTGAATTGGGGTTACTGCCGTTGTTTGCATCCATTTGCACAAATATATTTGGAAGGATCGAGTCTCCAATTTTTTGGCAGAATAGCACGAAGTTCTCTGGGAAAGTGACATTTATATACTTGTAAATATCTATTTCCGATAAAAATCCAATGAGAATTATGGCCGTTGTAGATATTCCTCCAGTAAGAATTGGAAGGATACTTGAAGTTGCTGATTGTAACTGCATAGTTCCGCTAACAGCTCCTCCAACTGTTGCTATTGTTGTAACCATTTGAGGACTCAGGTAGGTGATTCCTGGAAGATTATAGGTCAGGTTCAAATTCCCAATCAGAAAGGGAGTGAAAGGGACTTGGTTGTACAGTGAAATGTTTCTTACAGTTAGAACAGCATTTTCTTGGATGTCTTGGATGATAACAAAACTCAGTGATAGATTTTTCGAATTCGACAGAGAAGTTGCGTTGAATTGCTGAATGGAGATAGTGGCAGTAGCGCTACTTTGGTCTTGAGCAGTGACCTTGATTATCGAAGCCATATAGTCAAGATTATAAGATAATTCGGAGGCAAATCCGTCACTGAAACTCATCTCCATTTCAAAACTTGGAGATTTTTTGAGGAGAGTCCAAGCCATCGAAGAAACTATCTTATTTCGACAAGAAACATAGGGGAGGTTCGTAAGATCCATATATTGAGTTGATTCAGAACAAGAACACGCTCCTGAGGAGGAAAGTGTTTGAAATGCTCCACAGGCTGAACAAATGGGAATGGGTGCTGCTGTTGTTGTTCCACCCGAAGAACTGCTTGCTGAGCATGAAACACAGCCAAGTAGAGCTCCTTCATCTTGCCACCAAGAAAGAATTGTTGCAGGAGAAGGTGTAGTGAGTTTGGTCACTGTGTAAGAGGCAATGGTCAACTTGATGCTTTTCGTGGAAGTATTGCAGTATGCACTCGCACTTGCTATAATGGTATAGATATTTCCATAGAGAAATGTCATTGGTGGAACTGAAGTGTTTGCATTTAGAAAGGAAGCAATTAGGAGGTCATTGGTAATATTTCCAGATGAAGAACTGACGCTCCATTTGACAGAGTAAATTTGTTGAGGAGTGATGGTGATATTTGCGAGTTGAGTAGTGTAGGATTCACATGCATAAATTTGAGTTTTGGCTATATTTAACAATAGTAAATACACTTTGAAAATCATTCAAGTAATTATTACCGTCTATATCAAAGTTGAGCGTAGAAGACGGAGAGCATGCTGGTGGGTCACAGGTGTGAGTTATCATATTCGCGGTTGCCCATAGAGGACAATTCATCACGCAGGCATTTTCACAGAGATAGTAAGGGTGTGAGCAACTTGTACATGAAGTAGTGTTCGTTGGGTCGCAAGTGTTGCAAGTACTCGCACAAGCTGTTAATATTAATAAATAGCGGCTCTGAAACAAGTCATTACTTATACAACTTCCATCAATTAATATTGCTGGACTCTTACAACTGAGGCAATCACCAGGGGAACTGCCATTACAGGTGGAGCAAGAGCCGTCACACACTATTCTCAATATCAGATAATGACTATGACATGAAATATACTCTCGCATCGACCGTTGGTAAGATAGGCATTAGAGTAACATGTGAAACATTCAGAACTATCACATGTTGTGCATGGAGGGGCGCAACCTAGCATAGTAAAATTAATTGTGTTGGAGAGAAAAAAAGAAATATTTTACTTTGACATTGTCCATCATTGTCCAAATACTTCCCCTCGTCGCAACTCAAGCAATTGTTTGGAGCCGGTCCATCGCAGGTTAAGCAAGAGCTATGGCAAACTATTTTACCAAAAAAATCATTAACACATGAAAAGATTTGTGATGGGAAATTAATTACTGATGCATTGACCTGATACTAGCACTCTCAGTGGACTGCAGCTTGTACATTCATTAGAAGAAGGGCCGATGCAAGTTGCACAATTAATATCACAAACTTGATTGAAAATATTAATATTTTCATAATGATTCGATGAATGATTAGGATATTACTGATGCATTCACCCTGGGATAAAACACGAGGAGGGAAACAACTTGTACATTGATTAAAATTCGGACCGCTGCAATTTTCACATGTTTCATAACAATCTATCATAAAAACATGATTTATATTGAATGAAGCATTTATTCGATCTCCAATACCAACACAAGAGCCTAAAGAAAGGAACTTGTTTGATCCGCAGCTCGTGCAATCGTTGGCATTAGGGCCATCACAGGATGCGCAGGAGCTGTGGCAAGTTGTACTTTGGGCTAATAAAATTAGTATAAATTTTATTTTCAGGTTGTTTACTTATACACGAGCCAGTATCAGTATCTAGCACCTTGGGAGATCGGCAACTCAGGCACTCATATGCAGTAGGTCCTTCGCACGTTAAGCAGGTAGAGTGACAACCTAAATGAATAACCCATAGTTACGTTGTACAGATGATGTCTAGAGTACTTTCAACTGGGTTGCCTGGGAGACACCATACCATTGCAAAGAGGCATGCGATTATCGAAAAAGAGAGATACATAAGTTCTTTCAGATTAGTCTTTTTATTATAAAACACATTGAAACCGATTGGATGAGAATTTAATATATACTAATTTGGGAATTATAACAGGATTTGTGATTGTAGCTTTAACGGATGAGATCAGAATGATAAACATAAATACTGAAAAGTAAATATCATGAAGTTGATATCGTGTACAGAATGTGAAATAAGCATCTTCAACCAGTGAGGTCTTCTGAGGCAGTCTTATTGATAGAGCTTACTCACCTACTACCACAAGAGCAGCCCGTTGTTCCTTCTCCAGCCATATTGTCGACTCCCTATTGAATATATGCAAAGAGGAGAATAAAATTCTTCATTTTGCGAGGAGAGGTCCTTAAGTATTTTGTTGAGTTTCTGATCAAGCTTTCATAAGTATGAGAAATAATGTCCAAGGAGGACTTTCTAATGAGGTAACTTATAGCGGCAGAGGATTCTCGCTGGGAGAAGTGAGAATGAAAAAAAGGACCCCTTTCCCCTTTAGAAATACTGGACAAGGAGAAGAGAGTCTTTTTATCAATCATTTGCTCCTCTTAGTATCATAATTCATTCCGCAAATGTGAATTGAAATCTAAACAAACTGATCTGAAATTTTATACCAGTCTCAGCCTCTCTTCGTTGATCTCTGCATTCTCTCTGTCTGAAGTTCAAGAGTTGATGACGCACGAAATGAAGATTCTAATAAAACTGCATGAGAAATATATCCAGAAGAAACATCATCTGTCTCAGAAATATTGCCTCCTAGTTCAATTGTTGGTGGCCTCTTTCTCTCGTTACATGCCTAGTTTTTAGAGAAACTTGGTTTCATTTATCAAATAAATTGTAAGAGAAGAGTTCTTTTTGCGCTCATTTGTTAGCATTTACTTCTCGTTAAGTTCCGCAAGGATGAAGTTTGTAAAAAATGCCTCAAACCCCACGCATGTCTGTGAGGTTTGGTTAAACGAAACACGCCGCCTCTATTTTAATTTTTTCTCTCTCTCTCAAAGAGACCTCAGACATAAAATTCTCAAAGGAGCACTCTTGAGAAAAAGCGGCAATTTCAAAAGATCGTTTTTCTTCGGTTTAGAAACTCAAGAAAGCCATAAGAATTATCATAAAGAAGAACATAATAACTTCAATGTCTTGGTCTATAATCTCTCAGCTTAAAGATAGCAAATGAGAAAAAACTCAAAGGTAGCTCAAAATTTCGAGTTTCTTTCATCAACTTGAAACTTGGTTGATCTCAACACTTGAGTCTCATTACTTTTCAACTCTCAACCAACTAAATCGAATCCAGGTGCTAATGAACACAATGGATATGGGCGATAAACCACGATATCATTTTAGCAGGCCATGAACTATTTCTGATTTTGTAAAATTTAACTTATATCAGATTTGATTATAAATCCTGAATGAATTAAATATAATACATGCTTCAAAATACAAATTCAGATTGGGAAAATATAAGGAAAGAGCGAGGTACTAAAGGTATGCACCAAACACTAAAGTCTGCGAGAACAGAGATTCATTATTCTAATTTGTTGGCGACGCTGCTAATCCTTGCGATAATGATGATCCATGCGATAATTTAGAATTTTGGATGAAGCAGATTACTCGATTTGCAAAAGAAATGTGACCCAAAAGATTCTGTTGTCAGCCATAATGAAGGCAAAGCGTTGGCAAGATCTGATGGTTTAGAATTCTTTAAATTCAAAGAAGTAGAACTTGCTAGTTCGACTCAAAAAATTCCAAAGAAATTTACTGTTAATGTGGAGAACTTTCTGAACATTGTTGTTTCTATCTAATGATAGGCCCTGAATTACGATATAAAGGGAAAGTGATACTTTCAGTCTTTTGTAGGTTTAATCAAGGCATAGTCATAATAACTATCCTGATCTTCATGTTTCTGTTTGTCGAGCATCAATAGTGAGGATGGACGTAATTTTCTCCTTATTCAAAACATTGATAATTATGCGATTTGAAAAAAAAAATAAACATGAACCACATTATTGGAAGGCACATGCCACATGCAACACTCGCGCTTTTCTGGGTTATCAATTATACAAAATCATTTTCTCATCAAGACTTTTTCATTCTAAAGCCACAGACTACATACTAAATAGAAATGGATTCAAATCAGTTAGATCTTACCTTATGTTACCTGAGAGATAGATATCATCACTCAACTTCTCAAATCTCCACTGATAGACCTCAAGACACCACCTCTTCTTCATCGCAGCTTATAACGAAAAAGAGGTGTCTCATATCAATTTTCTGATGGCTGTTTGATTCATCAGATGATATATTAAGGTATCAAATAAATAGAGTTATTACTCATACCGTAATATATTAAGCTATGGTAAAATCCGACCATAACCCCTGGCTATTTAAGTATGATTCAAGTTTAACTAATAACGCAAATTCATACTTTGAAACACAAAAACAAATATCGATACCATGAATATACCAGTCGCAAAAACAAATGAAAACAGTGTAAAACATGATCTATTAGCTAAAGTTCTCATCGTTGGAGACTCTGCTGTTGGAAAAACCTGCCTGCTTCTCAGATTCGCTGAAAATAAGTTTCAGTTCAGGCACATGACGACAATAGGACTCGATTTTAAAATGAGAACCGTGGATTCATTAGGCAAGAAAATTAAAATGCAGATATGGGACACGGCTGGCCAGGAGAAATTTAGAACAATTACACAGACATACTTTAAGGGAGCCATGGGCATTGTGCTTGTATATGCCTGTAACAATCGCGAGTCATTTAAGAATGTAGAAACCTGGATCAAGCAGATCAATGAATCCGCTAGTGACAAAGTATGCAAAATAATAATTGGAAATAAGTGTGATGCAGAAGACCGTGCAGTGAGCTTTGAAGAAGGAAAAAGGTTGGCTGAGTCCTATGGATTGGATTTCTTTGAAGCTAGTGCAAAAGACGATATTAATGTCGAGGAATCGTTCATGTGTTTGTCGCAGAAAATTACCGAAGAATTCATTTTTAGGAGGCCTTCTCTCGATCCCATTCCTCCGATTATCATAAAGCCACCAACAAGTACTTTTGATTGGCTAAAGGGATGCTGCTCCTAAGCAGAGTTCGTTTGGTGCTCTTTTTTGAGATTTTTTTTGAAAAGTAACTTTTCAATTAGCATTTATGTATTTTTTTAGAGTTTTGAGCGGGAAAGAATGATATATCTAATTCAGCATTGGTTATAGTCGTTAGGTAGTAATCAGTAATACTCTATTCTATTAAACATAAAAATGTTGTCTTTCAAATATTGCATCGAGTGTTTGATGAACGTGTTACACTTGCTTGTAGTGTCTTGGGTTGAAGGAGCATAATATTCAGAAAATAAGGAATGGAATCGATTGATAATTCGATATATAGTTTGATTGTGCCTATTCTAAATGTCTTCCGAATTTGAATATAAATGTTGTCGGTATCACAAGGATTCTCGGGAAATTGTTGGGACCTGGACCATATTTTATTAGACAAGAATAGAAATCTATGGCAATTATTTTTCACAAGAAAGATAAACTCTCTGAAGAATTAGCATCTGTATATGCTGAAATCGAATTAACAGAGAAAAATTTCCAAATTTCAATATATTAGCCTCTTCGAATTGATGAATAGCATGCTCTAAAGGGAGCATCTTCCCTCAATAGTATAAACTGCTTTATTCAATGCGTTTCAATGCGCAGGGTGTATATCTATTCTAAACTCTCTTCTATCATAAACAGAATCCTTGCAGCCAACCTTATTTCTTCTTGATAATGAGTCGAGTGTAGAATGGGGTCTTACAAACTGATGAAATGTGGTATCTTTCAGATTTCATAGTCAGAAACTGCTCCAAAGTCCAACGAATTGTTATTTTTTTAAGTTGCAAAGTATCTCCACTGAAATATGGCAAGTGATGAGGACCATTGAAACTTTGTTTTCACATATTGGGCTTATAGGTACAAAACTGAGAGAGTAGAAGAACGTCCGAGCTTGCAACAAAAATGTACATCAGTTGTTTAACTCTAATACGCACTAAATTTTGATCTTCCTCAATATATTTTTGACTTCAGCAAGCGTTTTATCCTCTGTCGTCGGATCATCTGGAGTATCTGCATATGCCTTAGACACAAAGAACAATTCAAAGATGTATTACCCATATCATCGTCAGAATCGCTTTCATCACCTATTGTTTCTAACAACCCAATCACAGGTCCATCAGGGATTTTGAGACAACCCAACTTTTTAAGCATTGTTTCAGCGGGAAATCAAAACCATCTCTATTACCTTTCTTTTTTCATCTTTCTGTACGTCTCCTTCCACTTTGCAACCATATGCCAGCATTTTCTCCAGAGTTTTGTCAATATTTACGACTTGGAAGGTAAAAATTGGAGAAAATCCATAGGTACAAAATGCTTCACTAGCAAATTGGAGCAAGCATTGATTGGTCGTATGAGAAATCCAAAATTACCTGTTGACTTTCTTGATAACAATCCGTTGATCTCCACTATCGCGCAATTCAACTAAACTAGCGCTCTGTTTCAAAACCTGTAATCCTAACCCTTCATTGAGGATTGAAGTTAGTTTTTCAACGTCCTTGGAGAGTAGCACAAAATTCTTTAATTTAGTGAGAACTGACTTAGAGTGCATCATCTTTGAAGATATGAAGGGATTTGAATCTCAGAAATAAATTTTGATAAAATGTTGTCTTTATAATTCTACATCTGATCATTTGTTAATTACAAGTGAAAAATACAAGGAGAACTTATGCTCGAAATTATGTTGTGTTTTGGAGAGTCCAATATCAGCATTCACAAAGTAAATGTATAAGCAGATTTCTTTCTCAAGTATTAGGATCTGATTATAGTCCAACTTTAAATGTTTTTAAATGTGATTAATATGAGAGCCAAATTCAAAAACGCTTGCAGTTTTGCCTTAAATTTAAAGTACTGTATACTTGGAGTTTTGCATTTCATCAACAGGTAGCAAAAAGGCAAAATTTGATTCTTCAGATTTAATTAATATAAGATGGATGACCTTTTAAATCAAGAAGATAATCGTAGTTGCTAATTGAATCTTTATCGGAGCATGGCGACAGGATTCCGAAGAGTGGAGTTTCATTAACGCTCTGATACAATAAATTCAATGTGCTGAATGTTTTCAATTTTTCATCCCATGCATTTACAACCCAAACAAATCAAATGAATTTCGTATCAGAGAATTCTAACTGTTTAATAAATGTATTTGATCCCTCACTCTACAGGCAGCTTCAGAAAATGTTAAAAGTTTGTAAAATAATTGACTATTATTTCACAAATAGCATAACAGAGGCTTTGAGCTGAGTTAATTTGATACTTAGCTCACCACTTCCTTCAATCTCTTTCCCACTCTCGCTCAATCCTTTGATTTTCATTCGCAGCTAGATTTTTCAAAACCCTAGCTCAAGGCCAGGATAAATGCACTCTTTGATTTTTAAATTCTATCTATCAAATTTATTTCTTAGGACCTGCAGAAAATTTGCTCGAAAACCACTCCAGAGATGAATAGAAGGTATAACTTAGAAGAATTACTTCCAAAAGAAGAAAGCGAGGAAATCAAAGTAGCAGTAATCCAAATTGAAGACGACTATTATAGTGGATGGTTTGACAAATGCATAGATCCCATTAATGAGCTTCTTAAAAAACCGCTGCTGGATCAAACTCTTTTTCACTTATTATACCGCCGAAGTAATTGTTATTGGAAACTCTGCAAATATGAGCAGGCAGAGGAAGATTTGTTTGTGGTTTCACAGATGACGGCTGAAAGAGGATCTCGTGAATACCATCGAGGGATCTTAACGGCTCTCGCTAATCTATACTCTGATCTTACTCAAGCGCACAAAGATAACCCAGAGAAGAAAAAGTACTACCAAGACCTCTGTCTCGAAAAAGCTACGTTTTGCGTCAAAAACGGAGCAGACCATAAACACTTTTTGCATAATAACATTGGAGACATCCTGTCTGAGAGAAAAGAATATGCTGAAGCCATCAAAGCGTACGACAATGCGATTAGAGTAAAGCCAGACGATTACTGGGCGTATAGAGGGATTGCTAATATTTACACTGAGAAACAACAATACAAGGATGCAGTTACTTTTTTTGATAAAGCTATCACACTTGCGGAAAAAAAGAGTTCATCTTCCGATGTTGCCAGGTTAAAGCGTTTGGAAGAGATTGAGATGATGAAAGAAAATAGAAAGAGAGTGTCCGAATTATCTATTACGGGTCCGAAGCAAACTCTTCTCCTCAAAAAAGGCGAGCAAGAAGAAGAACAGAAAACCGTATCTTCTAAGGAGTTCAAATGCATCCAATCTTTCGAGTTTCCTGACCTAGCTCTCGAAGTCTGTCCGAAAGAGTTCAAACTTCGAATCAATTTAAAAGAAATCTCGAAGAATCATCAGTTTGAAATTATTCGAATAAATGATGAAGGAAACTCCTACATCATTCATTCAGAGACAGGATTAGCTTTAACTACAGTAGAATCACTTAATGAGACTAACAATGAAGTGACTTCTAAAAGCAATTCAAACGAGAAAATCACTGCTAACGAAACTGCGGTACTGCTGTTGGAATTCAAAGAGAGTCCATATCAAGTATGGAGAATTGAATCTGAAGACAATGGACGCTCAAGAATTATTTCTACAGTAAATGAGAAAAAACTATGTGCAGTCTATCAAAATGACAAGAAAAGCAAATTCCTCTCTAAAAAGATGAAGTTCTGTGAAGCAGGAAGAATTGAACTTCAAGAAAAGCCTAAAGATGGGATAGAGCTTTGGCAATTCGGCCAAATAAAGAAAACTTAAGGGGTATGATTAGAATTCATCTTTTTCAAAAAAATATCATTAAGCATTTTTTTGTATCCAAAAAGCTGATAGTCCGCGAATTGGAGTTTGTGAAGATATGAAAATTAATTTTTATGAAACTATAAGTTATGAACCTCGGGGTGAAAAAAAGTCTTGGTTTACAAGGTCGCAATTTTTCAGTAGCAACTTGAGAAAAACTGTATTTTCTTCTTGTAGGTACTCGAAGTTAACCGGGAATTTAGCATTAGTGAAGTGACAAATCCTATTAGATCAGAAAAATTTGGTACCATAATGTTTTTTTTTGTTTTGAAGCATCGGATTGTGATTATGCTAATCCTGAGGTTCAGCAAAGCGATTATTTTTGTAGCTGAGCCTTGATCTGCTCGCTGTTCGTGATTTCGACTCTTTCTTCTTACTTTTCACTTTTCCTATTAAACCTAATCAATTCTTCTATCAACTATACAGATCACTTCTTAAGGCTACAACACATATTTTGCCTCGCATGTAACTGTATTGTGCATCAGTATCCCTTATTTATACTCAAATTCATCAATAGGTATCGAAAAAATGATGAAATAATTGTTCACATTAACGAATTGGAGCTAATATGCAAATTCCCATTTTCACGCCACCAACAAGTCATAAATTTGCAACCTCTCTTTCCTTTCTGACCTAAGAAAATTTCGGAAAAGGCTGACTTGAAAAAACGACAGTAAATTTATTTATTATGAGATTTAAATTGTGACGGAGTGGCTTTTTTTTTTCTTTTAAAAGTAATTACCCATTTATGATCAATCTCTCATAACAAATAATCCATTGAACTCTGATAAACGACAGTAATTCACATTACTCTTCGACTAAACTTCCGATTTGTTTTTCCTGATGTCTGTATATGTTCTAGTGAATCGCCCCTCAATATTAATGTTTATTAGTAGAAACAATCTAGTTCAATTTCTTCGATTTAGAGCTAAAAAGAGCACCGAGACGGATCTTTGATTCACCTTTTGATCCTTTCTCTCTCCAAGGCAAATTTCATAAAGGCTATGGTAATCGTTCTCCAACGTTATAATGAAAGTTTCCGATGTGTTTGAATTCATAAAATACCCCACTAAAATTATTAATTCAAATAAAATAGCGATCTCAGTTTTATTTCTTAAAACTTGCGAAGTCAATGTACCATAAGTGCATTTCCTTCTTTACTACGCAAGAAGCCACAGATATGGAATGATCAATATCATTAACCCGAATGTTATATAATCAATCATAATTTAAAAAGAGAAGTCTTTGAATGATTCAATATGTCAACTGAGGTAAAAATCACTAGGAATTGTCCTGCAAATGGTAATTCTTTTAGACTCTTCCTTAATAAAAGCTCCAGGAGTTTGTCCTATGAAGTTTCGTAGAGGACATCGATGGAGCGTTCTATTTAGCTGGGATCTTGATTAACCAACAAAATCAGTAGTTTTCTGTTTTTGAATTGGTAATTTATTTAAATTATGAACAATGACAAAATTCTTCTAATAGACTTTTGGAAGTTTTTCGATCCAATGATTTTAAATTTCTACCCCTAACTAATTTTTTTTAATTATGGAAGCACCCTTTTTGAGACCAAGTCAGAAAATGATTAATGCGCCGCTTTAACATGACGTAGTTCACTTCATGTTCCGAGAATACAATAAGCGGCTCAAGCAACGACTGGTTTGTAGGATGTTTCCTTGGAAAACAGAAGCTTCATAAATGATAAATTAATATCTTGGTTAAAACATGTACCCCCAGCAAGGTGATTATCGATAGCTAATTTGTTGTTTTAATCTAACCTCATAAAAATAATTTAAATAAGTGAAGTTTTATAAACCCGACGACATGATCAAAGAGAAATTGAAAGAATTCATTCGTTCATATAATAAGGAAGCTAACAGCCTGCAAGTCCCAAAGATTTTGATGCTGATCTGGGAGTTACAGTTGGCCAGTCTGTTTATCTCTTCGATTGATCAACAGAAATTTGATTCAAGCCTCCTTCAAACCTTGTCTCATATCAATTTCAGCTACATTTGGGATAAGCTCGCATTTCCACAGGCCACACTTGTTTATACCCTTTTGGGTTTCTACACCGTGCTTTTTGGAATGCAAATTTATACAATTTTACGGCGCTGCTCTTCCTTTAAAACCGAATTTGATAAAGCATATGAGATAATTTGGATGGTTCAAAGATATGTTGTCTTGATTCCCTCTCTCTGCCAAGCCATTTATGCTCTCAACTCCCCGGCTTTGGTAGCAGCAAAGGCAGCTTCCGGTGTTTTAGTAACACTGGTTGCTCTCGTTAATATCATCCCTAATGAATTGAAGATCGAGCTTCCGTTTGAAGAAAATTTCATTAACAAGAACCAAGAGCGATTAAATTTAATTTTTGCTGTAATAGCTATCTGCTCGAGACAAATTTACCTTATCGTTGGACTACATGGCAAAATTCCTGTTGGGTTCTATATTGTACTTCAAATCCTCGCTTTCTTCAGAATACTTCTGAATCTAATTAACCCTTATTTCACAGATGACTTTACAGAGGTTTTCAACCAACTAATTCCATTGTTGCCTCAATATGTCCTCTTTTCCGAAGGCTACTTGACTTTTTCTTCCACGATGATGATCCCTTGGTTACTCATACTACCTTTTGCCTGTAAACTTATTCTCCATGCCCGAAGAATGCTATTGAAACTTTCAGTTTTAAACTTGCGAAATGGAGTAAACCCACACCAAAATCCAAATTTTATCAATTGGGCCATCAAAAACTTCTTATTCCGCTACAAAAACGTAAAATACATTGAAAGCCTTTTATTCCTTGAAATTGGTGGGCATATCCTGGATTCTAATCTCTTAAACTATGAGGGAATAATAGATGTACAGAAGACACTCGACCTTCCGTCAAACGTGGAAGGGCTCAGCCTTCCATCATTACGAACGATTCTTCTTCAATACATCGAAAGTTTTTATAAAGAGCTACTGGGTACTTCCAAAGGTCGAGATTCATTCGAAATAAGACTTTCAAAAATCCAATTCCTGGTTTATTATGCTGAGAAGCCTCTACAAGCTTTAATTGAGATCAACGAAACGAGAAAAGCGATGCACTACCAAATAGGATCCATGCGAGAGATCGCTCTTGACTTAATTCAAGTCAGAGCCATCAAATTCCTACAAAATTCAGAGTTAGAGTCAAGCGAATTAAACCTCAATGAATTTTTCGATATTGTAGAGCATTTTTCACAAACTCGCGTGAGGGTTCTGAATGTCACGAAGGAAAAGATTGCCATGCTTCACACATTAGGCGAACCAATCTGCGATATCGATAAAGTAAGAAGGCAAGCAAATAAGATTACTCTGGAAAGTGAAGCACTGCTAACCGTTTTTCAGCAAGCTTTTGAAAAAAGGTGCTATCTTCTGAACGATCTATATCAACACTTTCATTCGTGTGTGTTAGAAGGAAGCAAGGAGACGCGGCTTCATCGAAGAATTGTTGAAAAGAGACGAGAGCAATTTGATATAGATGTGAAACTTGATCAAGAAATGCTACTTAATATCGACACTGAATCGCAACTCTCTTTGGCTGTGTTCTCACTGAATGATTCGAATTTCGGTGAGCTTACGGCGTCATCACCCAATTTTCTAAAAGATTTAGGAATTACTGCGGAACAAAATACAAAAATACTCAGTATTGGCAGCCTCTACCCTCGTACTTACGCTTCTTATTACAAAGAAGTGATGACTCAAATGGTTCAAGGCAAATTCAGCTTTCACTCAGAGAGCTGGAATACCTCATTTTTGTATAAGAGTGATGGAGCGTTAATGGAAACCAAACTTCAGATTAAGATCGATTTTTACAAAGAAAACATATCTGCCGTCTTCTATCACCTCAAGATTCAAGATAGTCAACCCTTCATTATTTACGATCAACCATCTGCCCGTGGTTGCGAAGTCATTGGAGTGTCTGAAAGTACATTCGAAGTGATTGGAAGGAAGATTCCAGGGGCTTTTAAAGCCTTGAAGAGTTCGATTGTTTGTAATTATCCCTTCGAAATGAATAGAATCCTTACTGGTTATCAGCACGACCAGAATTTAAGTGATGAAAAAGGCTTCAATATGATACAAAAGGTAGGGAGAATGTCAATGGGCTCATTGGTTTCAAAATCATGCTTCAAAGTAGATGGAACTAGCCAAAAATCGCTAGATAAAGAACGATTATCGTTTCCGATCAGATATACCGTTGAACCATTGAACATTGGAGACTCAGAGTTTAATCAAATTTGCTTTAGAATCAATATTTTAGGATTCTATGATCCAAAAGGTAGTGTTGCTGAATCTCTGACACAGACAAACCGCACTCCTCTTTTGACTGTTGAAAAGGTCCCAACTGAGAGTATCAGTAAGCTGAAATTAATTGGACGCCAAGAAAACTCTACTGAGGACGGCGAGTATGAAACTACCAATCAGATTGAAAAAGGAGACTCCCCCAAAATGGGGGGACTCGCCATTTACCCCTAAAAGAATTCTCTTCTCGAAAATGAGTTCCGCCTCGAAAGATAATGCCGTAAGAGGGGATTCCCAATTTTCAACAAATAAGCAAGAGGATAAAATTCTTCGTTTTTCAAAGCTTTCTGCGAGCTCGAAGCAATCAAATAAATCTGCTCGAAGAGGTCAAGTGAAGGCATTAGTTTCTAGGCTTGGTGTTCCTCCTGCCCTGAAGTTTGCAAACTATCTTGGTCACTTTGTAGTTGCTGGTCTTGTCCTAATGGTGACGATTAGCTTCATCATTTTCAATGATGGCTTTAACAAATTTGCGCAGTATGCAAACGTCGCGCCTTTCCCTTCTTACTTTACATCGGTTATGAAGAGCGTGTATGGAGTTACAGAAATTGACGTGTTAACTAATCAAGGCGCCTTCCCTCCTGATACTGCTAGCTTAATGCTTGGACTTGGATCTTCACTGTACAGTGATCGAGTTCGAAGATTTATGAGCAAGTATTCCACTTTTATGATTAACTATGATGTCGAAGAGCTGTCTCCCAATTTTCATTATCGAGATTTCGAAATTTTGATGAGAAGAGATGGTGTTTTTCAGCAAGCGACAAACATTTCTGTCCATGAAGCCTCGTTAATTTTGCTCGGAGTACTTGTCAAACTGTACAATTCGGATTTAAGCACGTTACATGGAAATACATCAGAAGTCATTTGGCTAAGGGAATATACTCCTGACCTGATCTCGACCTATAATAAGATGAAAAGTGCCATTTACTCTGATTTCTATTCGCATCAGCGAAAACTCCTCCATATGTTCGATGAGACTCTATACGTCGCTGTTGTTCTCAGCCTTGGGATGGTTTTCTTGGTGACTGTAGTATTAAAGAAAGTGGAGGGAAAAGAAATCAATCTCCTGAAGAATCTTGCTACTATTTCTTCGAACCTTATTGCTATGTGTTTGGAGGAAATTAGGACCGATCTCTTAGAAGCGAGAATATGTTCTCAAGGCGAGATGGAGAAGATGGGACTCTGGATTGATAAAACTAAAATATCTAGTAAGAAGACAATAAGAACTTTCAAAAAGAAAACGAGGAGCTTAACGAAGATCCTTATTGGTTCGCTTACTTGCGTGCTTTACGTGATCTCATTCTACCTATTTACAAATATCTACTACAAGAAGCAAACGTCCTACACGGCTCCATTAATCGCGAACATCGAGCTTTTCTCCGACGCTGTGCCTTATGCTGGCTGGTCTACTGGATTCGTCGCTCAGATTATGTCTAACATGAATAATTCTGATGTCCAAGAGGAAATCGAGTTCTATTCAGGAATTATGGATGACTTCAAAAACATGTCTCAGCGGATTGCGCAGGCAACGCAAAACTTCAATGCTACGATGCTGACCAATCCCTATGTGAGTGACTTGATAAAAGAGAGATATGTCAACATCTCAACGATCAGAGCTTGCAATGATCTCGCTGGAACAGTCAACTATAACGGGTGCTTGACAAGTTTCAAGGGCGAAGCTCAATTTGGGTTTTCAGCAATATATTCAAGATGTTATGAATACTCAGCTGCACTCTGGGATCTTTTCCTGCGCAATTTTACCTACGAAAATATGTTGGCTCTATCGAGTGACCCTCGTCAAAAAGACCGAATTTATTTTGCAATAGCTGCCGATCCGATCCTGGTAAATAATGTCGAATTAGAAGGAGTTAATCTTTCTAATGCAATGTCGACTATCAAACGGAATCTCATAGCATATTTGGTTGTCGGGTTGGTTGTTATGTCCAGCGTCCTATTTCTGATATGGCGACCGTTGTACCAGATGCTTGTGGCAGAAGCTCTGAACAACAAAAAGATATTCAAAGTGCTGCCTATAAAACTCATTGAAGAGAACGCTTATCTTAAAACCGCGCTCAAAAGACAGATCAATAAAGTTTAAGCGGTGGTTTCCTTTTCATAATTAAAAAGGAGTCTATGCTCATTTTTTCATATATTTGAGCATAGATATTTTAAAGCAATTGTTGTTAAATACATATTCGAACCGTGAGTTTATATTATCTATACGCATGTGGGGATTCTTCAAACTCAATATGCATCTATCGTAGCTCAAGATCATTTAATCAAATCAAACTGAACAAATTATTCTTCTGTTTACCTTACATAATATTGAGATACCTCTGTCTGCCGTAGCTTGATTAAATTTAACATAGTCTGTTTTCTGAGTAAAATTCAACAAATCTGTTTTGTTTTTTTTGGTTTTTTGAAGAGCCTTTAAATTTTATTTTCATTAGTGATGTATGATGATTCCATACATACAGCAAAAATTTATTCTAATTCCTAGGCAGAAAACCATTATAGCAAGAACTATTTCTTGAAATTGGTTCCAACAGCAAAATCTCGACTAATTCACTCTGAAAATTTATGTTGATTTAGATTAATTGTCGTCGAGTTCTTCTTGCTCATCATCTCCGCTAGACCATTGGTCATCATCTATATCTGAAGAATTATGTGCAGCTATATCATGTCACCAAATTAGATTGAACAATCTGAAAGTCTTACGTTCATCAGGACTCTTAACGTCATCGAAGCTAGGAATCTTATCGTCATTCGATAAGTCCACATTAAACTCCTTGTCTATGAAAGTTTTAACTCCAATGTGATTCAAATGGGTTACCTTCTACAGGCGCATTCTCATCGACTCCAGTTAATGCGTGCTCTATAAGTCAAATAAGTTAATTGAGAAGCGTGATTCAAGCTAAATACTCGCTATAATTGCAGCTTGAGATCTCTTCAGCAAGCTCTTGCTTGAACCTGAAATTATTATATCTCAGAGCCGATGATGAATGCTTACTTGTTATCATCATCATAACCAAGGCAACGAATGCAAGCAGTCTCAATCGCATTTTTTTAGATTGCTAAAATGTTTGAAATTATTAATGATCCTGGACTCTCGCTTAGCTATAACATTATATAGCAGGTTATTACTGGATGGTTAGTTCGAAAAACCCGCGAGACAGAGTCAAGTTTGCTGGATTAAGGACTAGTCATTGAACAGATTGTGTGTATCCGAAAATTATCGAGAAATTCGAAAATGATAAATTCGTTCAATTCGGTACTGATTAATCGAACAACAGAAACATGTAATTAGCTATAAAATTAAGAATCAGTATTAATGCTCCAGCGATCATTGGAAGTTTTGGCTCTATAGCTACTAAACTGCTCCAATACGATCGAAAGAGCAGAAATTGCCCTTTGATTATCCTATGTCAAATATGTTAGCATTCGGATGACTTCTTTCATCAATAAGGAGGAGGAAAGAGGCAGAACATGAAAAGTTATGAACTAGCGATCAGTAGTTATATAAGGCTTCCTGTTATATAGAAAATTAAAAACACTGGCTAACGTATTCGATCGAAAAACTAAAGGCAAAAAAAAAATAAAAACCCGTGCTCAACTGCGAGTGAGAGGTATCATCCCTTTCGAAAGTGGTTAAAGAACCTGCAACTATATCTAGAAGAACAGAAGAACATCAAACTATATCTAATTCAACACATTGAAAAAAGGAATTCAGAGAACAATGATTCTTAAAAGTATAACGAGAAATTTTCATATGTTTCCGTGAACTATCTAAAAGCAAATTTGTCTTCTGAGTCCTTTTTATGTAGTGATTAGATCTATATGAGTGTTTATCTCAGTAAATTCTCGAGACTGAGTTACGAAACGCAAGAATTTCCACCTTCAATTATAACTAAAAGTAGCTAGCTGTTTAATTAATTACAGCAAGGGGTAGGTCTCCTCTGAGGAACTCATTCGAGTGTTGAACAGAAGCCATATTGCAAAAAAAAAAATTGTTCAAAAATTCGAAGTTACTGAATTGTCGAAAATTCGCAGACTGATATTTTACTAATTGAAGCAAAAGAGACCACATAGAAGGAAATATGCTGTTAATTCTAAAAATTCACTCATGCTTTTAGCAAGCTTTTACCTTCACATGATATTTTCGAAAACTTTCTTCGGGATGGATATACCATGTAAATTCTTCAGATTCTCTGAGTTTTTTCTCTTCCAGGAATCCGAAATTTTATTTGTGATTTTCAAATTACAGTTTGGATCTAATTGATCTACTTCCTCTCAGTTACTAGGGGAAAAAAGAAAAATGACTTGAGAAATGTAGACTGGATTTGTGAGACAGAGCCCAAAAGTCAGAAACTGAGAGAGCTTACTTCAAGAACGGAATATATACTGAGCAAAGGGTGAGGGAATATGGTAGTTATTCAAGAACTCGACATTTAGTCGGAGTTGACTGCTATATATCAAAAAGAGTAGATTTATTAAGTTGTTACGTTTTACATTTCAAAAGGATTTCCTACGAAACATGCCCAGAACGCTTCAAACCATTCTAGTAAGCTCAAAATCAAATAATTATCGTTTGAAAAGTAGTTGGAAACTTCGTAGTTCATTTAAACAAGAAATCAAAATTTAATTAATTCATCAAAGATAAGAGGCTGGTTATCGTAGATGATGTATTAAAAAGGTAATCAAAAAAAAAAGTCGAGTGAATTCACTAGCTACATTAATGACAGAGTTTTAATTAATCCACAACATATAGTACAAAGCTGGGTTCAGCAGGGTTACTAATGCACACTGGAGACAATCGCTGGTCTCGGGAAAAGAAAAAGTTAGCAAACTAATCAGGAATTTGGAGCGTTTCGAAATCCTAATTATAACCGAAACGTTGAAAGGTTTTATTCTTCTAAAGAATTGAAATTAACCGAAAAAAGGCTACTTAAGTATTTAGGTAATCAATCATTCTGTTCTATTTTGAATTTGATTCTCAAACTTTATAAATAAATTTTTTAATGGTTTTACTCTGAGGAAATTTGAACCGGAAAATCGTTATTATCTTGAGCTGATTACGATATTCTTAAAATGCTTCATCTAATTATTAATTATCGATGAGCAATATATATAAATATTTATAAGTTAAATCAAACATAGGGAAAAGTTTCAATGAAAGACAGCTCATCTCGGGAATATAACTTCCAAAGCAACGATACTTCGTCGAAACATAACCCATGTGTGACAATCAGAAAAAGAGCAAGATACATCTATCATAGAGTTCCCAATGAAAATCGTCAGGAATTAATCGACAATGTTATGAACCAGAAAAAAAGCCTTGCTCAGGTAATTTCCAATTCAAAGCTGATCGAAATACTTCATTTTAGGCAGCCCGAGACCTAAACATTAATTACTCTACTGCAAAAACGATCATAAGAACATATAAAAAATCAAATCGAGTAGTTAAAGACTCACCTGTAATCAAAGCCCAGATGACAACTAATACCAATCGAAACATGAACGGAAGTAATCAATTGGATCAAAATGAGATGTCTTTTTCTTTTCAACATCAAACTCAAACTCATTCGATGGTTGAAAACCAAATTCAAGATACAACTGAACTTTTGAAGAACTATCAGAAGCTTTTCAGAGTAAATGATACGAAAGAAACCCTTCAAGATTTTCATCAGCAAGCAAGCTTTCCTGTTCTGGATATTCCTTCCAACTTGAATATTTATGACGGCAACAGATTCAGTTTGAGTTCTAGCGTGATTCAGACTTTAAGCGAGCTCTATAATTTACCACTCATTATGAGATTGTTTTCTTCATCTAATAACTTTCGATATTCTTAACCACACCTAAATCGACTTAGATTATGCTCGTCTCCTTTCAATCATCAGAAATTGCTCTATTACGTTTCCTTTTGCTTGAGTTTTTTAAGAGTGAGAATTCTCGGTTACTGATTAAAATCTTGAAACAGTAAAGTTCTACATCAAGCTAGCATATAAATTTAACTCCTATTATTCATTGATCTTTTGCTCTAATTGCTTCTCTGCGTTTCGAAAATGAAATAATAGTAGTATGAAGACGCCAAAGAAAAGGAGGAAAAATGGACTCTCATGTGTGGATGTTTGTCACGCGCAGCCACTGATCGAAAGTTTCCTTTAACATAGGAAGACACTAAATTTTTGAGAATTACACTAAAGCAAATAGTAGAAAATTTTGGTTAATTGTCATGCACCCTGTCTCGATATCAACTTTGAAGTTCGACTCCGATCCTTTTCTCATGAAATCGCTTGTAAATGGATCTTCAATTCACTATTGAAACTCGAAAGCAAATTCAGAAGAATGAACATGCAGGAACAATGCATTGATAGAAATGTATAAAGGTTTTTTTTTTCGTTGAATAATTTGAAGAAACTCTCATCACAAACGAAAGGCTCAAAAATAAATAAGGAGCTCCTGAATTTTCTCAAATAAAGCATACTGAGCTTGCTTCCTCTGAACAAAAATTATTACCAAAATGTTAGGAAAATAAGTAATACTTTTATCAACGGTGGCGACTGAATGTAATACTGTGCGAGTCTTCAAATTAGTCACTTTTGCTGTGGTGTCAGCTGACGCAGAAGCAAGCAATTCGCCATCTGGACTCCATTGCACGCAATATACAGTGCCTAATAGAAAGTTAACCCTTCTTTTGTACGCTCTACTTTTTACCACAATGTAACTCATTGCCAAACTGTGTCACGATTGTATTGATTCGTCTATCATAGATCATAACTTTATAATCGTATCCGCCTGCTGCGAGCAAATTATGGTTGCTTGGGCAAACCTCAATAGAGTATATATAGTCTCCTAATAAATTCAATGACTTTTCCCAGCAATAATGAAGTCACCGTAGGGATTTCCAAGTGTGAAATTTGATTTGAGTAAGATAGTTTGCTTTTCAACATCAATCATGTTGAGATATATATTTTGGACTTTCGCCCATAAAATTGGATCCCCTGCCTTTGAACTCCATCTACAGGTAGAATAGTTTTCTATGGATGCTAAGTGGATAATTTTCTGACACTTACTTACCTGCAAATTGTGCCAATGAAGGAGAGATCAAAGTGGGGACATTCGTATTGATGTCCCAAACGATACATCTACCAAACCCATTGATTGTGGCTACTCGAACTCCTTCTGATTCTAAATCCATACCAGTAATCGGATTTGCAGTATATTCTTTTTTTTGTTTCCTCGGCCATTTGGACTTTCGTAAAAGAGAAATTTCAGAACCTATTCTGAAGATATGATAAGCGATTTTTGAATAAACCGGAAGCGTGATCATCATCCCTCTCTTTGAGTTGAAAGCAATGGAATCTGAACCTACATCTGGTAGAATAAGATTCTGAACCGTTTTCGGAAAATACCCTTTATTTCTTCAAAAGAAAATATTGTTTTACGACCTTTGGATAGGACGTCAAATATTTCAAAGGAAGCTGGCCGAGTACGGCCTGTATCATACCCAAGAGAAACAAGTAAATTTGTGCTCTCTAATTTTTTGATCACAGAGTGGGCTAATAGAGCAGTATATTATGTTACTTATATGCTTACATACAGACTAAATTACATTGCCAAGGGGAAGTTTTTAGCTTTACTGCGTCAAATGTGCTATAGATTTTGCGATTCTCCATATTATATAAGCTGATCTGTCCTTTTTCGATAGACTTTGAACACCAGGCCAAGCATTGCGGACTAATGATAGCTAAATTTTTTCAGTTGCATCATTTTTTGAGAGTTCCCATATAGAAAAGGTTACTTGAATCTGATTTCGCGATCTTTCGGATTGTATCCGTTTCAGTTCTCTGGTTTTCATTATTGAGACCTATCATTAGTGAATTCTTGACGATGATTGCGAAAGATTATGGCGAAAAACAAAGAAATAAATTAAATAATTTAGAGGTGAGAAGATCAAAATTGAAAAATTCCAGCACTGCTGATCAATTCTGTTACTTCCTGAATTTAACAGCGATCGAAATTATAATGGACAAATTTTGGAAAAATCTTGTTAGAAGAGTCCATATATGATTGTTTGTGAAATTTCTAGAAAGAGATACCAAAGTGCACACAATAAGATGTGTTGTTTTTAGACTTCCTTAAATATGTTTTTGGGCAGCTTTTATGTTTATAATATGGACAAGAAGCTATAAACAATCAAGAACTCGATGATACTAGTCAGATGTGCTATTATTACATCTAGCAGAAGATGTGGATAGAGCCAAAAATTAAGACCCAAGGAATACTATCAAGGCATGATATTATGCCCAGCTATCCGAAACTGGTTTCTGAGACTCAAAAGCCAAAACGATATTGTATATGCCTTGGGTGGTAAGGCAGAAGCTCGAGGAATTTGATCGGAGAAGAAATATATGCAATATTATTGAATAATTCAATGAATTTTGAAGAAAATTGTCTTGAACATCATCAACTCCGCAAGGAGTCTCTCCCAAAGAACGATATGTATGATACACCTTATTGCCATAGCCTCGTGTTTAGGTTTCACAATAAGACAGTAATATTAGGAGGGGAAATCCTATACATAGCAAAAACGAATTGAAGTTAGCTGAAAGCAACGTGTTTTTCATTGGCTTAAAAACACAGAAATTGATTGAGAAATCCTATGTTCAAGTGTGAGACTTTTGAGATAATAAATTTGTTCCAATGTGTATGGATTTTCCGGCGCTTCAATCATTATGAATGGGCATCATGAGCTTCAGAATCTCGGAGTCATTAATAGTCAAATTAGAGAATGAATCTCAGAAATTATTAGTTCAAATTGATTCAGTTTTCATCATGGGAACGTAGCCCTGTTTGCCCGAAGAAATTGGTTACAAAGGATGAGGACTCGATGAAAGCAGTATCAGTAGAAGACCAAGTGCTTCTGGAGCGGGCATTTAAATATTTACGAAAAATCATTCCTGTTTTTCTATTTTCTCTGCTACCACCAGATAAAGAGGAGTAATCATATACAAATCTGCAATGACACTGTGCATATGTTTCATAAATTTATTATTGGAAATGTAAATGGATGCCAAAATGTATCGCCATTGTACGGGTGATACAAGTGAAAATATACATGAGAAGTTTTTACATTTTTCATTATGTATGTGGTTCTTTCTTTCATCATATCCAATTTTTATCTTATTCGTATTCGTCTTTGATCGTGAACATTAGAACGTGTAGATATGATGTCGAATTCAACACTAAGACTTAGATAATTAGTATTATTTCTCATAATTTTCAGCATTCATAAGAAAATATTAAGGAGAGACTGAGAAATATCAAATTTAAACACGGATTCTATGCTATTTAATTTTCTTTTCTTCAGTCTCTAGACAACGCAAAAAACGAACGAAATTTCGAGCTTTATGTTGGAATATTGGCAATGGACTTGATTCTCCGATTTGTTACATTTTTCAAGGGGTACCAGTATATTTAGAGTTCTTGAACGATTGATTAATCAGTTCTAGTCAACTCAGGTTTCATTTATTCTCATATTAAACAACACCAAAAAAAATTTCCTAAAATAAGTTGGCAATGAGCGAAAGTCCAATCGATCCTCCACTTCAATTTGTGCTAAATGCTTACTATGGAGAGTATTTTGTTGAATTGGAAGCAATAGCTGCGGCCTGTTCCCTTGTTGGGTGCATATTTACAATAATGATATCCTTGAAACATTTCTCTCGAAGATACATCAACAGGATGATCATTATTCTTTGTCTAATTGATATTGTGTTTGCTCTCTCAGCCTTCTGGCAATGGGCTCCCTCATGCACACCATTTCTATGCAAACTTTTATCGCTCATCAGTTGCGCTTCCTATGCGGGTTCACTCGTTTTGACTTGTTGCTTTGCTCATTCGCTGTACGCTGTCCTCAATCACCATTCTCCAGTCTATGAGACAGTGGAACACAATTGGAGATTTTACATGACAATTACAACGATCGTGGGCAGTATTAATGGATTCTTCGCTCTGATCTTCAATTTTAGACGAGTTGATGACTTTAAAGGCCACTGTGTTCATTTTAACAGCAAAGGACCTGGGACCAATCTCATTGTTGACACTATCCCGGCGATAATATGTGATTTCTACTGCATTTTTTGCTATGCTTTAGTCATAAGAAAGCTAAAGACACTGTCTCAGAGATATCATATGGAATTGATGTGTTATCCAATAATTATTGTAATTTGCACCTTACCTAAGGCCGTGAAAGAAATTATGATCTTCTTTGAAGGTGAACCAAGTGTTGAATTTTACTTCATTCAGGGCATTCTTTCTGTTCTTCAAGGGTTCTTTAATGCGATGGCTTATGGAGTGGTTCATAAAATTCAAAACTGTCGTAAAAATAGAAATGTGCAAGAGGAAGAAGAGGATGATGATACAATGTCTCTTGGGAATCGAAGTAGTAAACAATCCTTGGTCTAATAGCCTTAAACGAAGATAACCTTGATATGAATATACAATCCCATGAAATTGTATAAAAGAGGCTAGTATGTAATAAATTCGAAAAATGCATATTATTCGTGTATGAAAACAGGTACACAATTTCGAACTCATCGATGAAAATGAAATTAAATCTTTTGTTTGTTTTCTGAAATTTTTAATGAAGAGCAAATTTTGCTTTGCTCTAACTTTGCGAATGCAAGTCTAACTGTGCTTTAACAATGCAATGTATTATTTTTTTATAAGAAGCAAACTGAAAACGCTGGCCCTAGTTAGTTATTTTAAAGAGTTATATTTTGCCAGATGAATCAGGTTACAATTGTCTGTTGAGGATGTACTGCAGAGTTATTTTCCTGTTTTTAAATTGAGGTTGAGCATTACAATATCAAAATACAGTACTGAGTGATGATTCCTCAACTCCACAGGATACTGAATAAGATATATCAATCTTAAAAATTGAAATGAATTGTAACTTTGTAGATTTAAAAAATTGTATTGAACTTGAAAAGATAGCACCAGATGCATTCTTATTGCTGGAGGAAGATCCTGCAACCACCAATCTCAAAAAAAGTTATACTACCAAATCGATAATAAATCCTGATCAGTTAATAATAAATTACATACTTATAATTTGAAATCGGATCCACTCAATCCACAGTAGTGAGGCATATTTACATCCAGCTCAAACAATAACCATAAAGGTGCCTGTTTAACTGATCTATTCTTGAACAGCTCACATAATTTTCAAAATCATACTTGAATTAAAGCTTATTGAGTGCACAGTTTAAAACAAAGCTTTAAATTCTTCAAAAAATGATGTCTGAACCGGAAGAGGAGAAGCGCCCCTCTACACGTGAGATAGAGAATTATTATTCAGTTCGCCAATTAGAAAAATCTAAGATCGCACCAAGAAACGACAATACTTACAATTCAATGTTCAGACCGAATCCTGGAATCATTTTTCTGAAAGGAAATACTCTTGAAGCCAACAAAGCTGATCCGATATCGAAGGTGTTGTACCAAAACGCAGAATCCTCTGAATTTGTTCAGGACCTTGTGGAGTTAAGCGGCAAACCTGTCTCAAACAACTCTAGAATTGAAGATATATCAAAATCTTATGGGAGTTTTCAAAATGATTCCAAACCTTACGAGCAAAATCAATACGAAATTGAGAGTCTTGATGGCCCTTCAATCTCCATCTCAAGAAAGGCTAGACTAGCAAATAAATTACCTGCTCACCGTGAACTTACAAAAGTTTCTGTATCCTCAATTTATCGGAAGTCTCGAATTGACGATGCTGCTGCTCTTCGTAACTCTGAGTTAGATTTCGTTTTAGAATCGACTCAGCTCAATCGTTCACAGAATGAAACGTCTCTGAGTAAGTCGTTAATCAATACCAATCCCAACGAGACATATAACGTTGATAAACAGACCAAATTGCTTGAAGAGCTGGACAGCGTTATAGAAATGCCTAATGAAGAGAAAGGCAGCCCTAAAAAGATTGAGCAGACTAAGAGCAAAGGAATACTGCGCGAATTAGATGAACCGAATTTTGTAGTGCCACCAGAAGGAAATTCTTTCACGCTTGCTCATCAGATTATAGATAAAAAGCAGCATGAGCCTCACAACGAATCAGTTGAGGAAAAGCTTTCACGCGCTGTGAATGACGTCGATGTTGAAGGCGAGAACAAATTTGAAGAAGAAAAAGTGAAAAAAGAGGAGGAGGTGGTGGAAAATGCTAGTGTTAATCAAGAACAGAATGAAGTTTCCAAGCAGAATGAGGAAAAGAAAGAAGATAATCCAGGAGAAAAATGTTGTCGTATTTGTCTTGAGGAAGAGCAAACTTCTTCTACAGGGATATTACTGCGTCCTTGCCAGTGTCAAGGTACTATGGAATTAATCCATGAAGAATGCTTAAAAACGTGGCTCGTTTCGAAAGGGTTGGAAGCTGATGAAGCTGCATGTGAGCTTTGCAAAACAAAATTCAGAATGGTTTGGAAAGAAAAACTTAAGTTTTACCCTCGATTGGCTTGTGAAGATGGCGTTGGAAGTTTTTTAACCTGTGGGTGCCTCAGTTTAATTATTTTCGGTTTAGTGATCGTGGTGGTTTTGATTGCCATCAATTGGGGAAACACGGACGATTCTCCATCCAATCCAGTGAAACAAAACAGCAGTTCGTTCAAAGTTGCTGTGGTTGTCGCATGTTTATTTATTGGGGCTATACTATCAGTATTAGCTATCGTTTCTTGCAAAGAAGCATTTTTTATTCCACAGATCGCAGATTGGAAAATACTCCCATGGACGCAAGAATGGCAAAGAGAGCAAGATGAACTAGTAGCGAATCAAAGAAATGAAGAAGATTTGGAGAATAGACCAAGAAGTCCGAATGCAAGGCGTAGCAGAAGAAGAATTTTGCCTGCAAACCAGTCCTCTGCAGTAATCCCTCGCCGTCAAAATGACCAAGCGCAGGATGAGAATGATCAAAGCGATCTTTCAGATGTTTCATCTCAACAACAACCTGTTCGTGATAGAAGTGGATTGTCTTTGGGAATGAGAGAACAGGCATCTCAAGATGGAGACAGTCGCAGCGTGAGTCCAGAGCTAAATCGAAGTGTTAGTCCAGCGCAGCATAATAATAATATGTCGTTAAATGATTCGCGCCTTGATCGGACACATGATGAGCTTCTCGTATTGGACCGGAGACATCAAAGTGGGCTTGAGGAGTCGAAATCTCAGTCAATACCTCCAAGAAATCTTCAGGAAGACCAAAAGTATGATAATGAAAACCATTGCACAGAGAATATGAATCAACAGAGGTTAATCAATCTGAGCAGTCAAAGCTATGGTACTGGAAACAGAAAATTCTCCCCACAAGAGGAAGAAAAGATGGCCGAAACTAATGATGACGCATCTCATAATCTTGGGAGCCTGAAAGCAAGCAAGGCCTCAATCGAAAAAAACCCATCGCAACAATCGTTAGGGGATAGAACTTTGCAGCGAATGAACTCAAGTAAATCAGGAACCATGCAGTATTATCAAGAAATTTCCCCACGGTTTGTTCAGAATAATTCGAGAAGTGGAGACCAGCATTTGACTCTTGAGGTTCGAGTCGACCCTCGCAAGCGAGATGTGGTAATTGAGAATATAACCGGCAACGCAGTTAGTTAACCTGTATATCAGAAATGTAATATCAAGTTTTGCTATTTTATTATTTTCCTCATGGGTTTGTCACAAACCCTGCCTTTTTATCAAGTGATATTGATCGATTTTCCTGATCTTATTAATTTTGTTTTAATTAAGAGTACAGTGTATGATAGGATAACATTTTGATTTATATGAAATTTATTGTTATGTTACAAGATATCATAGTTTAAAAACATAATTTTTAAGCTAGGTGGCTGAACTAGGGAGAAAGCTATTAGAACTGAAAGGTTCTCTTAGAAGATGTATAATATTGCAACCGAATAATCCTTGCATTTCAATTTATTTGAAAATATCGATTTTATTGTATCTTATTATACCTTGTCAGTAAATCATTTCCCAATTCTTAAGCAAAATAATATGACTGGCAGAAAGCGTATTTTTGAAGTATCTCTCACAATATTATTGAGGGAAAAACAAAAAAAAAAAATGAAAAAATACGGGCCTTCCGTCGTCATTCTGATTTTCCCTTTCCATGATTACTTCTTTTTTTCGGTTTTTTCGACATTCTTCACTTCTGTTTGCTTCTCATATATTGCAAGAGATAAGGGCACACCTAGTAAGTAATATTAGAACGAAAATAGCAAGCACGTTTTATTTACTTTGAAGACCATTCGAGATAGTATGAAGGGTCTTCCATGTTTTTACTTCAACAATCCTTATAGCCTGGCCTTCAGTACAAAAGACCAACCACTCCGAAGTTGGACAGAATTGAATTTGATGAATCACTTCCAAAAGAATATTTAGGTTATGCAATTGTACACATATGTCATTACTTTTTCCGCAGTTAAGAACTCTCAATATTTTGTTTCTTCTCTGTAAATCCAATATCGCTAGGGACCCAAGCGAACCGCCCATTGCCAAAAAAGCACCTTTAGGGTCAATAGCAAGAGTATTCAAAGTTTCTAGACTATTGTAAGCAGATTTTACATGAAAAGAACTTCACCATCACCGAGCACATGCCTTGAGTATACTGTGCGTTTTGTTGTAACATTCATTATCTTTAAGTAACTGCTTTGAGCAATAAAGACCAACGTGCCTTTTGGATGAAAAACGAGATCTGAGAGTTGGTTCTCTTCTTCATAATTGAGATAGTTATTGAACCTTAATCTTTGAGAATTTTACTTGGTGATGTACAGGACATTTGAACCGAGTAAACCCTATTGAGTTTGTTCGTGCTCATAAAAACAATTGAATTCTTCCAATACATCAAAGCGAGGAGATGACCATGTGGATGAAATTTTACAGAATACAGCCAATCTTTTAATTAAGACTGTGAGATTAGCCTGCATTTTCTTGGAAGCTTTACCATCAAAATATATTCGATAATGAGTTTCAGATGTCTCTAAGTTGTTGAACATAAGAAAACCTTTCGCATTTCCCCCGGCAACGAGCCCTTTCCCAGAATGAGCGTCAACACACCACAGGCTTGCTAATATAAAAGGATAAGTTATCGGGATGTGCTTATTCACTACATTGTGATTCATCGTGAATAGTTTTCAAGGTTTGCTTTGTATTAAGGTCGATTATTTTGACCGTCGAGTCAAATCCTCCAGTCACAAATTGATACTTTTGCTGCATGCTTCCCAACTGTTTTATTGCGTTACTGTGTAACCCTTCCCAAGTATGCTCGAAAGTTTTGGTTGTGTAATCCAATACCTGACAAGAGCCGTTTCGGAAGCCAACTATAATCTTAAATGTCTTTGGAGGAAGCTGCTCAACCACTTTTGTTGGTGAATGCTCTTCATGTTTCACAACTTCCTTGACTTCCTTTGGCTTTGCTTCTTTTTTGATGAGAGTTTCTTTTTTTGATCCCTTCATAATAATTGAGTGGTTTTAAGTTTTATTTTCGGATATCCGTTCTCAAGAATTAATCGAAATCGAGTCGAAAAACTCTGCTTATTGGAAGAGATTTCACATACGTGATAACCTGTTGCAAAGTGATGTGTAGACCATCAACACCATGCTCTGTCGTGGTTTAGCACTCGTTTGCATAAAACATTAATTCGTGAGTGACTAATTTAAATCGAAGCTGCTGTACACTCTAAATATGTATAGCTCATAGTTAAAATTCATTTTGATTTTCGAACTAAGCATTACTTGCTTTCATTAGACTTCAACTCCCATGAATTAAGACTAGCTTCATGGATTTGAAATGATAAATTGGAGAATTCCATTAGTCACGCTTGTTGCAAAAAGATAGTGTCTATCAATCTTAACCTCAATTTTCTGTATGATATAATATCTTACTCTCACTGAAAGAGTCTCGTGCGAGAGTGTGGCTTCACTGAAGATAACTTGATGAAAATTGTAAAGTATATCTATCATTTCAATTCGTTCTTCATCAAAGCAGAAGCGGCTGTCTCGTATTTAATGAAAATGTATTATGCATTTCATTTCATTTTTTTTCTCTCATGGAAACTTGGAAGCTTAGATTTTCAAATTGTTTTCGAATACCATCGAACCAAATAAAATTCGAAGCACGATCCAATTCGACTCAGAATTATAAACAAAAATTATTGGTAAGTACCCTAATTAATAGAGCTAGATCAGAGCTATGTGTCAACTAAGACATTTGAGACCTAACGAAAGTCTCATGTCTCCTAGATCAATTGCACGCTAATTAAGATTCTCATTTTCATCGTCTTATAATCTTAGTCTCTAAGCTTAGAAATTTAACACCAATATGAACTTCCTTCAGCAATTTAAACGATGATACCAGTTGTATTTAAATAGACCAATTTTGTTTACAAATTTCTGAACTTCATATGACAGTCAGTAAGAACAGCTGGTACTTCACCAAAATTGAAGAATCTGTAGAACTAAACTAGAATCACGATGCCAACACAACATTCAAGAGCACATACTCTCAGGAGTTTGACAGTTAATGCAAATTGAACGAACCGTAACCACAAGTATCACCCGTACTTGTGGATAAATACAAAAGTTAAGGATTTGATCTCATCTTCAGATTTTCAGAATTCAAAGGAAAACTAATGTACTAAAGGAATAACTCCACTCTTAACCTTCTTCTCTCGCGTGTATTGAGGTATCTCAACCTAAATTCATCTTCTTTACCGCCTCAAGCTCCTTAGATGTTAATCTCTTAAAATGAGAGAGCCAGAAGCTCAAAGAAAAAAAATTAGAATAAATTTTTCTAATAATTGAATTATAAAAGTTTCGAAATTTTATTCCAATGCCACGGCTATTTCTTCATTACGCCGCTACCCGGAGAAGCTGACTTACCAATTTCCGTCTTTACAATTGCAAGAAGATCAGTTTAGAGGCAAGCGATTGGAAAGGATAATAACGAAATCAATCTTTTTATAAATTTGGAAAGAATGTTTTAATAAATTAAGAAATAATCGCTCAACATCGATTATAAAAAATTTTGATCTCTTTAGAAACATTTCTCCGCTAACATGTCAATGAAGCAGCCTCTCCGAGGCAAAGAGGGAGAGATCAACGGTGATAGTAGCCCAGAGCCTTTTACAATCCTTATTGGAGATGATGAAGCTGAGAACATGAACTCACCAACGCTGCCCAATTCAAAAGCTATCGAGCATAGCAACTTGAAGCTTCCTATCGCTGATCAAGAGAACCCGAAAACTGATGGAGGTCTTACATTTCCAGGTCAAGGAGACCCTGGAAAAAAAGGGTTCTTCGAATTATCAAGCGGAACTTTAAATTTTAATAGCTCTAAGAAACGACCGAAAATTGACCCTATCAATAACACAAATGAGAATAAACAAATTTCATCGTCAGGGCTGTTGAATAAAAATGCAATTAGCAAACCAAATGGGAATCTGAATGAAATTAAAAGCAGCAAGCTCACTGCTTCTAATCAGACTGGACCTAAACCTTTGAGTAATAAAACAGAGAATAGATTGGATTCAAATGAAGCAAAAAGTGCTGATGTAAAGAAGCAAAAGGTTGGACAGAGTCAAATCGTTGTAATTGAGGACGAAGAACTTGATAAAAAATTGAAATCTCAGGGAAAACCGAAATCTCATTCTGAAAATCTGCAGCAGAAGTCTAAGAGACCAAGCAGCAAATTAGAGATTATTGCATTAGATGAGGAAGAAGAAGCTCCTTTAAAGAAAATGCAAAAAAGTACTCCGAAAAACGAAACTGAGAGCCATCTCCATAATTTCTTTAAGGATGATGTGAACTTTCCGTTTAATTTAAAAGCTGACACTCTAACAACAAAACCAACGATTGACTCTTCGGAATTGCTTAATCGAAAGTTGGATGAATCTAAATTTCCAGGAGTACTGCCTCCACGCGCAGGAGATCCTCTCCTAGGAAATCCGTTAAATAGAACGCTATCAGAAATGCTCAATAATGATTTTTCCAATAGAATGTTCGTAGGTCAGATGTCGAATCCGTTGGGCTTACTGCAAAATCTTCAGATGGCTTCTTTGCTGGCAAACACCTCTCCCGCATTCAGCAAGTCACCCTTCCAGTCAATGTCGCCTTCTGCAGGTTCCTCATTATGGGCGAATTACCCTCTCAATTATCTCTCTATGATGCATAATATGCCCCAGTACCCTCCCAGTCTAACCCCAAATTTCCTTCTAATGAACCCGCTCTTACAAAGGAAGTACAATCTTCTCTCACAGTTCCCTGATCAGGTTCCCAGCTTTGAACCGAGTTTTTCAGCTGCTTTCCCAAAGATGCAGGCGAGCTCTTCAATGGATATTGATTTCGAAAAAAGTTTCAAGTCAAATAAAATTCAAGAAGAGAGCTCTCGAGAAGGGGTGAAAAATGTTCAGGGATTGATTCACAGCAACGAAGTATTCAGCGAAAAGTCAAAAACCACGGAGATTGAAAAGGAGCAACCGAAGAAAAAAAATAAAATAGTTATTCCCAAAGTTATCGTTGAAAAACAGAAGCTACAGGAACAGAAACGCAAAATATTCGAAATTCGCTACAATAAAAAAAGGCCTCCAAGCTATTTTACAGGTAGAACTGAGCATGTGACTTCAGAAAGCACTGTGTATTCGCAAAGGTCAATAGATGATCAAAAAGCTGAAGAATATAACCCTCTCGAAAAAAATATTGAAAATAAAGAGATCAAGCAAACACGAAAGGCTATAAAGTCAAATTTTGTGCCACCAATACTGAGTTCTTACCTCACTGAGAGACCGCTGAAACCAAGAAGAAGAAAAAACAAGTTACAAGTGATTGCGGAAGAAAGGGATAAACTTCTGGAAGAATATAAAGTGCTAGAAAAGTTGAAAAATGAGGCTGAAAAAGAGGCACAAGCAAACGATGGAGAATTATATTACGAGCCCAATGGATCGCCGCTGGGTTCAGAATACAGCTTTCGGACCAAAGAAAAAAATAAAATACAGAAGACAAGTGCGAGAGCCAAAGTAGGAAAGAACTATCAAGCTGTTGTCCCTGAATTCCAACTTTCGAACCCCGAAAGGACGCGAAAATTTAAAAAGATTTGGAATCCAGATGAGATCGATAATAGTTTCCCTCAAGATTTTGTGGATAAAGCTGGAGCGATATTGGAGATAGATTGGTGTCGTCAGGATTTCCTTTTCAGGCTGTTAAAGCATAATGACATGAATGTTGAGACAACGCTTGATATCCTCTCTACCAACAAGGATTATTTCGCTAATCTTTTTAAATCTAAATGGATTTCATAGCTTATCCAATTCCTCTTCTCCTCTTTTTGCTGAAATTTTTTTGTTTTGATGGAATCGATCTAGCTGAACGAGTTGTAACTACATTGTTTGTTTTGAGTTATTTGGTGACATTTAGAGCAGATATTAGCTGTCGTTCATTTTTGCGTGGCCAATATTTAGAAGCTTCAACCAAGAGATATTGGTTGTCGCTATCTTAATGATTCTCATCTTGACCTGTAACAGAGCCATTATTTGAGAATATTGAATCAAAAAAGAATATCAGACTCTAAATTTAAGAATAACAGATTCCTAGCATAAAGCGAGGAAAGAAATGCTTTTCTTAGTAAGTGCCTTTCCATAGAATTATGATAGTAGGCTTTCAAATTGATATTAGCATATATCAAGCATTCGTTACAAAACACTGCTTTGGCATTACTAATTCCATAAATTGCTTCATTCTAAGCTCACTGAAATAGAATGTGAAAAAACTATTCAACTTCAGCTGTGAGTTTACATGCTACAGATAGAATTACGATAAATTCTCAACCATTTTAGTTAGTACACAGCTCTTCGTTCGAGCAACAAAAAATTACACTTTCCTACTTAAATAATTTTGAGTCCAGTCCTCGCTCTCCCTTATTTATATCAGGCACACCGACATTGCTGAAGCTAAACGAGCAAATGAATTAATATTTGTATCCTAATAGTAAATTTGTTACTTTTGTCAGGAGTCTTGTTCATAAAAATAACATTGTCCGATCTCACATCCAGTAATTTTACTGTCTGATCTTGAGAAGCTGTTGCTATAATTTCACCTGTTTGACTCCACTTTACACAATAAATATCATCTAAGTTATTCACTAATGACTATCAAATGAATAAAGTCAACTATACCTTGATGGAGGTCTCCAAAAGTCCTTACAATCTTGTTATGACGCCGATCATATAATTTAACATTTTTGTCTTCACCGCAAGTGGCCAATAGGTTCGGATAGCCTTTACATACATCTATCCAGTACGTTGCTATATGAAAATCAAGTCAGCTCGGACAATTTAGAGTTTGCAATGAGCTTACAGTTATCTTCTTTTTCGAGTTTAACAGGTTCTTTGAGAGTGAGTACTTGTTTTTCTACATCCAGCAAGTTTAACCTGCTAACATCATATTTGATAAAAATCATAGTATCGCTGCTCAGCTGACTCCATCTGCATTTTGCATTATAATCTTCCAGACAATTAAATATTATTAATGACTCGAGGCGAATTTTGAATACCAGGATCGCCTCTCTGTCTCAATATTAATGGCATTTGAATGTGAAATTTATACGCGTCATTCTCGATGTCAGAAACCAAACAGACTCCGCTTGTATCAATTGTTGCCATGCGTCTGCCTTCAATATCCATGTCAAGCCCTTCGATCCAGCAATCTATTTTTTGATGAAAAGATATTAATGAGATACTCCGCTCATTTAGTATTGATAATAGTTACCAACAGGGTACTGAGGAAACCATTTCGACCTACGCACCAATGACACCCTTTCAGGCTCGTTACTCACAACGTCGTCAAATCGGAAGAGATGATAGGAAATTTTATCTTTTAACGGCAACAAAGCCATTAGATTTCTTTTTTCGCTCTGTGAAAAATCTCCCTCTCCCACAACTACTCGCAGAAATTATTGCAAAATCGCAATTTCAGGCCTTACCGCCAAGGATCTCTTCAAAGCCATAAATTTTTTTGGCGCCCTTTTTCATGAAGCTGAAAACTTCGAAATTCGCGCTTTTATCACAAGAATGGTGCAAGGAAACGATCATGTCTGTGTTTGGTATCTCATGTACATGGGTCCACGAATAAACATCTGAATTAGGAAATTACATTATTCAATTGTTAAGCAGCAATTTGTTTTTACTCCCTTTATTTTTTAATTTCACGCCATTAAAGCTAGTGGCTGCGCATTTCTCTTCCAGGTCATAAATGCTTATTCTATTGCTTTTTGCTGTACACCATACCACATATTTCGGGATACCTGGAGTATTTTTATCATTTAGGAGAAAACACTGAGAGATTGTATACCTTGTCTGAGAGTTGAACTCTTTGTCGATAATACTTGAGGAGAACTCTCGCGTTGCCTTTGGAGGGATGGTGCTTGAGAGTGAGTTTGAGAATAATTGCTAGCTTCCCCTCTCAGCTTGATCTCTTCAAGGTTCGGTCTATTTTTAGGATTGACACTTAGCATTCTTTCCAGAGTCCGCTTGACTTGCTCGGGTTGTTTAACGTCATTTACAAGAATCTCTTTAAGCGCGCCGGTGTAAAATTTCGAATTGGTTTCTTTTATTTTCCTCAGATCATCATGTTCTTGTTTACTTAATCC
>ENA-UOTX01000434-UOTX01000434.1-compost-metagenome-genome-assembly--contig:-NODE-434-length-44918-cov-19.005441_pt1 | contig 44918 bp, 23 predicted proteins | sample MGYA00238143_ERZ746982 | MGnify/ENA primary metagenome ERZ746982 (study PRJEB28758, sample SAMN06268862) | compost metagenome | isolation source: single cell | place: USA: California, Emeryville, Joint... | reverse complement strand
ATCTGATATCACAAATGCCCCATAACAATCCAAAGACGCCGCAAACTCCCCAGTAGGGTCAAAATCCAGACCAGCGAGATAGTTTTCTACTCGTACTGCTTGAACAATAACCCAATTTGAATGCTTACTGGTATAGCGGTTCTCATACTCAGAATGCCATTTCGCTTTTTTCAATAGCTTTACATCATAACGACTTTTTTTTCCAGCATACCCGATACTGTGCAAATGATTGGCGATTTTTCCTTCCAGAGAAATTGCACCAAGTAAACCTCTTCTCGAATATTAGGCTACTTCTTCACATCCAGGCACTAAAGAAAGAAAAATATAACGAATCTAATTTAATTTGAAGTTAATTATACACCCGGAAACTTCCTCAAATGAATAGATTTTCTGGACACATCCTTTCCTTGAGACATTAAATATTGCTAAATTGGCAGAAATGAACCAGCGCAGATGAACAGAAACCAAAAGACTTGTATTTGGAATCTCCTTCAAGTGAGTTTGGCTCCAATAGTATTCTTAACAAGGCAGTTATCAAGTTCAGATGGCATTTAATACAGCTCAAAAATACCGTTGGGGTTTATCTTCGCACCCTGAAAATCAGCGATTTTTTGTCCTTTTTTGTAATCAACAATTACAATTCTGTTAGTCTGTTTGAACAATAAGCAAACAGCTGAGAAGGGTCATCATCTAGCCAAGCACACAGGTGAGTAGCCAATTTGGATTCATTGAAAATGATCGGGGGTATATTACCAAGAGTCTGGATCTCAGAATCAAATTCTGCCTCTTCTTTAGTTCGCACTGAATTTTCAAGGCTCACGCTGGATGAATCGAAGGTTTTTGTAGATTCAATTCTAAAATTATCATAAATAAGTTCTATCATACGGATAATGACAAACTTCTTGTCGTCTTTTAAATTGTTTCTTGGTAGCATTTTGGTTTTCTGTTGTTCGTTTCTGGGTTTTGAGAATTGAGAAAAAATATTTTTTAAAATTGATCGATTAACGTAGAAAATTAAAGAGTTGACTCCCGAGTTAATAGATGTAATATATCTATCTTGAAGATTTTTGTATTTAGTTCAGAAATCAGAGTTTCTTTGAAACTAGATATCATCATCCGTCATTTCCTTCTTTTATCTCAAGTGATGATCTTATTTCTTCCTCTTACAGAATTAAAATTCAAAGCAGATTCGGCTACTAATCAATCAAGCGTTTCGATATTTCTCTTTCTCACGCTCTCGACGTTTTAGAGATTACTCTGTGACTGAATTTGATTATATAATTTGCTTACTGCTTTCTATTTTAGTTGCGCTTGAATCAGAATAGACACAGAGAAGACGAAGGAATCGTATTAATTATTTAATGTTTACTACTTCTTATGAATTGCTTGCCTTTTTTATATTCTAACCAGCCTCAATGTTTAAGTATCTTCAACTGGAGCAAATTCATCATTGCTTTTTGGAAGCACTGCTAGTTTTAGTTCTAAAATATCGAGCAAAGCATTTATTACATTATTAATCCCTCTTTCTGAATTCTATTCCGAAAGCTTTATCTTTCAATAGTTAGCTACTCAGCACTCTTTTTTAATTCTGATGACTGAATAAAATTTATGTTAAGCCGCTATCTTTACAGAAGCATATCAAAAAAAAAGTGATAATGCAGATCAAGCAATCCCAAACCTGTCTACATGACTCTCACAGGATCAATATTATTGGAGTTGAGACCCATCAAGGGTAAACAAGTTTTGAATGAGCTTCTACAGAGATGTGGTGTTTCAATGATCGTTTTTATCTACTTTGTATTTATTTATACGAAATTGGTTTAAGGTATGAATCAAAGCAACTATAAATGTTCAACGAATAACACAGATCGATTAGGCTATTACGTAGTTTAGTAGTCACCTAATCCCACCTGAGTTATATAATCATCGAAAGGTCTAGCAATCGCTTCTCCTGTATATATCTCGGACTCTTCGACTTCGTCGAATAAGCCCACCATTGCCTCCGTTTCAATATCAGCTAGTCCTTTATCAGCTTTCTGAAGGCCAATGATCTCATTCAGGCGTTTTGAACCATATCTAGGTATTTTCAGATAAACTGAGAGAACGGCTCTTAACCCGTCACCAGTCTTTGCCTGGGCTTCAATAATTCTGTTCACATCCATTATTTCATAGCTAATTTCGTTTGCTATCGAAAGCATTTGCTTGTAGGCTTGCTTGAAACTTGTCTCAAGCACGTCATTCGGATTCTCAAGATGAGTAAGTATTTCCATTGGCAATAGGTATCCATCCTCAAGGATACGTAAAATTCTCATTTTCCGAACTAGAGGGTACTTCATTTTTGGATTTTTATAACACAACTCTTGAAAAAATGTTAGGTGTGTCCATGTAATAGAAGTTCCCTTTTCAATTATCAAATCGCTCTTGGGTACCAACAAGAGATGTTTTCTCATCTCAGGTCTCGGTTCCAAACCTAAATTGGCAAAAATGGACTGTATTCGTACACTATCATTGATTGAAATTTCCTCTGCAGGGATTCTTATTGTCTCTTTCACTTTCTCATTAACTTGTTTATTTAAAGGCCTTCTCGTCTCGTATCCTTCAATTAGAGTCTTTACTATAGACACCCCGATTACTAAAGAAAAGCGCAATATTGCCTTTGCACTCTTTGAACGTACTCATTAGCTCGGTATTCCTGATTTTTTGCGACCGCAGGTCTTTGAATTGATTTGTATGAGGTAATACTTCTTTGATCAGGGTTTTTACAGTGAAAAAGAAATATTCACCGATTCCGTTTTTCTTCACGTCGCTTTTGAATCTTTGAAGAACATTATCAGCTATTTTAGATAGGTCCAAGACAACGCAGTATTTATATTTCTCAAGGCACAGCAGGGCCTCCTTGACCTTTTCTGTTTTGGCTTTGTGCTTTTTTTCCTTTGGTTTGAGCACTTTCTGACCAGCTTGCGATTCTTGCAAAAAGATGTTATATAGTGTAGACCAGATGAACTCGAGGGTTTTAGACGTCACTTTTTGGTTGATTAGGCTACGACAAAGTGAAATTATCCCCACGTAAATTCTGTTTTGAGGTTCCGCTTTGTTTAATTTTTCTGAGATTATTTTCTCTTGAGTAATTTCGAAGAGATCGTAAATTAATCTCGTGAAATATGCGATATATTTCTCATTAAACACTTCGTTTAATCGGCTTTCATTCTCTTGAAGCAAGCTGAGGAAGTTTGGATCTGTCTGGGTCTCCGTAGGCACATATTTGAATGTGTAGCATCGAAGAGGCAAGAAATGCATTTTTCCATCTTCAGTGTCGGCGAGGATAACATCATCAAGGTTCTCCCAGCACACGCAGAGCCTTGTCAAAAAATACCAAGCCATCACGCAGAAATCATGAACAAAGATGATTTTTGTTAATGGACTTGAATTTTCTTTGAGAGAAGCAATATGGTTACGGCAAAGTCGGAAATTTCGTAGAGGTTCATTGCTCAAGAAGATGTAGTCGAGCTTTAGGACGGAAGAGCTTTGTTCATGAGATGAGGATGTTTGTTTGACAGACGTAATGGTTACAGGAAGAACGAGCTGATGCTTATGAGATGTGATGTAATCTGCATTGAATTCGGGATAATGGAGGTCATAATCTGTCTCAATGTGACCCTGCGGACTCACCAACTCATTCTTGAAGGTAATTGTGAGGAGATTGGAGAGTGGCTCTTCCATTGTTTTGTGTTTAATGGAAGCTGCTGGCAGACTGGCAAGCATTCTCAACTTGAGGAATTGGTTTTCAAACTCTTTGTATGTGGTAGAGGGAAAATCTAAACCATCGTTGGCAGAATCTTCAGCTTCATCGTCTCTCAGAGGAATGCCTTTTCCGAGATCTCGGGTTTTCTTTGAAATGAAGATTTTCATGTGTGTTAAATGTTAAATATGAGTATTTGTTTTAGATACTTTTTGAAATGAGTTAACCAATAGTAATCCGCAATACCCTGTAATTTCCTGATCAGTAAACATTTCATCAGTCCAACACAAAAGAATTAAAAAATTCATTCAATACGCATATTGCTGATAGCTATACTCGTATCTTGATCTCATATCAGATAAAGTTACTCCACAAAATGTGGAAAAATCAGCTACACATGAGCAAAGATATTGAACATTCGAGAAAACTTTTTTATTCATTAAAGGAAATCTAAAAATTCCCAATGATGATGAAGCGCTCAGCCATTTCCATTTCTATTATTTCTTCCAGCCAATTTACGACAGCATTGCATGAATTTGCTATGAATTCATGATTACTTTGAGTTCGGTCGTGAGACCGCAAATTAATTTTGTATTTTCATCAGAATGTCGCGAATTGCGTTTGGTTTGGTGGAGCCAGCCAATCAGGTCGGCATTCAGAGGACTAGGTTCAAAAACGAAGTGGAATATTTCTTAAACTTAGTAATTCACTTTGTGCTTTATGATTCGCATTGTATAATGCGTCTTGTTCTTACATAGTACTCAAAGAATTTATGGTAAGCATGTAAGGATTACTTCTGATATGGATAGCTAAGGTTAACACGTCGTTATATTGCTCCTATTATTTATGAAATTGATAGAATTTAACCAGATTCGTTTTTCAAAGACATCGATGCAAAATATGGTTCACTTCAAAGCTTTGCTCATGCAAATTTTTAATTTTCAAGATATCTGAAATAAACAGGCAGACTCATACATTTATACCAAATTACATACAATGGTATTCCCAAACAAAACAAAGTCAATTATCTGAATGTTGTCTGCCCTTTAAAATTACAAATAGACGGATGCCCTTTAAGTGTTTAGAACCGTACCTCCGTTTGGATGCAGGCATTGTCCCGTAATATACGACGAGTCTTCCGACGCCAAAAACACGAAACAAGTCGCAACTTCATACGGTTCTCCCCCTCGTTTCATCGGTGTATCCTTTCCGAAGTCCTCAGCGTTATCAGTCGGGAATGTGGCAACAACCAACGGCGTCCAAATGGGTCCTGGAGCCACAGCATTCACTCTAATCCCCTTCTCAACGAGCTGCTGCGACATGGAACGTACAAAGCCCATGATGGCTCCTTTCGTAGATGAATAATCTACTAACTGATCGTGCCCTCTGTAGGCATTAACCGATGTGTTCGAGATTATAGTATCGCCCTTCTGCATGTACTTCAACGCAGCTCTAGTCACTCTAAATTGTGAGAAAATATTCACGTCGAATGTGTCTTCTAGCTGCTTGTCTTCGAGTTTTTTCAAGTCATCAAGTGGATTCTGGATCGCAGCATTTAACACAAGAATGTTAAGTTTTCCGAACTCCTTAACCGTTTGTTCCACTATAGAATCGCAATACTGCTTATCTCTCAAGTCGCCAGGAAGGAGCAGGCATTTTCGTCCTTCTTTCTCAATCAATTTTTTGGTTTCCTCTGCGTCTTCTTTTTCTTTGGCCAGGTAGCAGAGACCAATATCAGCACCTTCTCTAGCGAAATGAATACAGATTGCTCGGCCAATACCGCTGTCACCTCCTGTGATTAAGGCAACTTTGTCTTGGAGTTTACCGCTGCCTTTGTAGCCTGAGCGTATGAATATTGGCTTCTTGTTCATTTCTTTCTCGATACCGACACCACCAGACTGCTGTTTCTCTTTGACGGAGTCATTGGATTTATCTTTTTCCATTTAGTTTTGAGATTATTTTCTGTCTTTTGGTTCTGTACTCAAGGAATTAGAATTTGATTATAGCAGTAAACTTAGCCTTTTGATTTATATAGGAAACGGCAGTACTGAAAATCAGCGTATGATGAGACTTGACTTGGCTGACAGTGGCTAGCGCAAATAAATTTTAGATATAAAGTTCTTTTTGAAAGGTTCGATAGAAATTCTAAATTAGAAAATTCGAAGATTTGTTCTCAGCCTTTTTCGATTTTTTATATTTATCTTTCGATTAGAAGGGTATCTCTCTTGAAGGCCCTCCCCTTCAGGTTGAAAGTCCATGTCAGAAGTGGGTTTCAGAGTAAAATCTCTGATGTTAATTGTATCTGTATTCTTTAATTTTAATGTAGAGTCTGTCTGTTAAGTTGTGTTGAACAATCTCTGCCGAAAAAAAAATGTTGTAGGTCAAGATCCTCGAGGTATCTCTTTATATTTTTCTTGCAGGGAGGTTGGCAAGTAAGTGGTAACATTTTTACTTTGCTTTATGATTTCTTATTTCCTAAGATAAAACCACCTCAGATTTTGTAATCCAACTTCAATTGATAAAGGAACTATTTTTCAGCGAAGAAATACAACGCGAGAGAAATTTTATCATGAATCTAATGTGAGAGCATGCTATTATTGAGAAGCCTTTGTGCCAGAATTTTTTAATAGTTTCATTCTATTTGTTATTATTCATATGAAACCTCATCAAAATACAGACAATTGATAGGTAATGGGAAACTTTTAATAATAATCTCGTTTTTTCACATATTGAATTTACTTTCTTCCCATGGCTTAACTTGATATATATAGATATATCCATTATTAGTTATGACAATAGGATTTTTTCTCAACAAGATACGAAGCTTTTCATCTAAATTCTGAGAAGCGAATAAGAAATAGAACTAATGAATAAAATTCAGAGAAAGTTAGTTTTAAAGAAAACCAAAAAAAAAGAACGAAGAATCTCTAGAAACTTCAAGAAATCGCTTAGAATTTTCTCAGACAGACAATCTATCCTATTTACATATGATGTTAATTAACAAGAGCTTTCATAGCAAGAAAGCTCTTTAATCCCTTCTCAATATCTCTCTCAATTTTTCAATTGTGATCGGCTTTTCAAGGACGTCCTCCATCCCGACATCCAAACATTTTTGCCTATGATTAGCTCCCACGAAGCCAGTCAATCCGTAGACCGCTGCTCTCCGAGACAGGATTTTTCCAAGCTGATTTTGCTTTAATAATATCTTCTGTGTGGCTTCTAACCCATCCAGAACCGGCATTTCGCAGTCCATTAGTATTAATTTGATAGACTTGAAATTTTCATTGTAGATTCGGACCGCTTCTTCCCCATTCGTTGCTTCAAGACACTTGTACCCACACAACTTGAGCATTTTGCTCATAATTGTGAGATTGAGAGAATCGTCGTCAGCGATCAGGACCAAGGAATTGCTATCCTGACGAGTGTAGCCTATGCTACCCTCTACACTTTCTTTTGAAGTCACGGTTTGGATTATCCTCTGGAAAGTCTCAAGAGACGCCGGTTTAGAGCAAAATCCGTTGGCGCGATACTCACCCTGGTCGTCAAGCAACTCTTGCTGAGTTTTTAGCTCAGAATACCCGGTCAAAAACACAATGTGCGCTGGAGTCCAGCCTCTATTTTTCTCTTCCTGACGGATGATTTTGGTCGCTTCCTTCCCATCCATGACCGGCATATCAATATCCATCAGAATTAGGTCGAAGTAGCCTTGATCCATCTGTAGAAAGATGTCGACGGCTTCTCTGCCGTTATTTGCAACTCTAATGTCCTGGACATTGCATTTCTGCAGGAGTTTCGCATTCACCTCTTGGTTGTATGGAATATCTTCCACTACTAAAGCTCTTTTTAAGCCTGTTGGACCGGAAGATCTTCTCGATTGGGCTCCTTGGGATTTTACCTCCTCTTCCGATTCAGTAGCAATGTGACCTTCCTTCTGATCTCTTTCCATGGTCTGTTTCTTCCGTAACTGAGGGATTATTTTGGTTTTAATGATGATGACTACTGCCGTGCCTTTGTTTGGTTTAGAGTACATCTCAATTCTCCCTTTCATATTCTCTATGATCTCCTTGGTTATCCAAAGACCGAGCCCTGTCCCTATTTGTCGTTTTGATGAGCTGGAGTTCACCTGCTGGAACTTCCCGAACGCGGCCTCGATTTCTTTCTCGCTCATCCCGCAGCCAGAGTCTACGATCTCGAAACGTAGGTAGCCTTCTCCAGAGGTTGGCACATTCGTATGCTTCCTCGTTAACGATCTTGCTACCGGCGGTTGCACGGTCATCTTCCTGCTGGAATATATCTCCATCTCCCCTTCTTCGCCGGTGCGACCCTTTGAACTGCTAGAAACTTCGCTTTCTTCGAGAATGATCTTGAAAAACACATCACGGTCGGTTCTGAATTTTTTATTCGAGAGAGTGAGATGCTCGAAAATACTATTGGGTTTTTCCGTGATTTCTTCTTGACCGAAAACACCAGAACTCAAGTCAACGTCTCCTTTATGAGCAGAAAAATATTTTGGAAGGACGTCTTCGTTGGCTATCTCGTTTCCTGTGATAAAATCCACGTACATCTTTACATGCCCACGCTCCGTGAATTTAGCTGAGTTTGAGATCGTGTTAATGAGAATTTGCATCATTCGATGATGGTCAAATTCCAAGACCTCTGGCACGTCAATATTCAGGGATAAGCAACCATAAAGTCTCTTCTTTCGGATGATTTCAGAGCAAATCACCCAGGATCGCTCAAGAAACTCTCGAATTTTCTGTGAGGAATATGACACTTCTAATCTTCCAGCCGCGACTTTAGCTGTATCGAGGACGTTATTAAGAAGCTGGAGCAGGATTTCACCACTGATCTTGGCATCATGGAGGAGTCCGTTGATCTCCTTGTTATCGCTCGTCTGTTCGTAGCAGAGTTCTACACTGCCAAGAAGACTGTTTAGTGGATTGCGTATCTCATGAGAGAATCTGAGGATAAAATTCTCTTTCTCTTGAAGCGCTTCTTGTAATTCCTTGTTTGTGTTTTTGAGCTTAGCATTGGTCGCTTCAAGTTCATTGTTGAGATGAATAAGCCTCTTTTCGTATTGTTGCTGCTTCTTATCCTCCATGGACTTGTTGACTCCAATCGTGGAGAGCACGAAATAGTTTACGAGGAAGCCACAAAGTATCTGATAGGCAGAGATACCATTTTTCCGAAAAAGTTCATCGACTGCCAACATATCTGAATCGTTATTATTTACTCCGTGCTTGAAGTAGAAGTACCCAAAAACCCATCCAAGGACATTGGTGCTCCACAGATAATGCATGTTGTTCCAATTCACCTCATCGAATCCGAAAGTGAGACTCATAAATTGAGTGCAGAGTGCAAACATTATATAACTTGGGAGTTTTATAAAGTTATACACTGGTATGAGCCCGAAGAGAATCGCCTTTGCAAGCTGGCCGAGCTTAGAATTTAGAATATCTATATATAAGGCGCTTACTATCCCGATGTCGACGTAAAGGAGCAAAGTAAACAATTCTTTGGAAAAAATATTTGTCAGCCAAAACACCGCGTACACCAGGGTAAAACCAGTGATCACTTTTATTTTGCGTAGGTTGCTCGTGACTGTCTGGCTGTGAGAAGAGTTTGGATTTTCCATCGCTGTAAAGAACTGTGATGCTCGTTTTATTCGCAGCAAAATTTTGAATTTAGCGCAGCACAATATAGAAAAATTGTTCTTGATTATTATCGATGAAAGTTTGATACTGAAAGGCCAAAGAAAAATACAATCATTACTGAAAAATAAATTTTAGAAGCTCTTTTTCGGGAATATCTAACACCTTTTATTAGTACCTCGTTATATTCACTTATCCATAAACTTTCATAATTTCTTCCAAAGGGGGTATATTAAATTAAATCGAATTCAATCAATCATGTATTCCATGAAGGGCATTTAATGAAGTGTGTTTCGAAATAATTGGAGTCTTCAATTAGGGAACTCACTAGGCTAGCCAAGCATAGCATAGCATCAAAGCGCTGCAACATTTTCCTTGGAATCTTTCATACATCGGTTTGTCAGTAGAATGGCCGCAAATAATTTAAAGTTCCGTTTAGGGGTTTATCCACCCGCGATTAATTTTTCTAAGATTCTAAGTTTTTGAAATTACGGATAGAAATTGAATTCTAAGAATCACGGCACTGGTTTAAATGGTGTTCAAAGCAATCGATAGAAGGATTTAAATATCAAATAAAGAAACATTATTAAAAAGGAAAATCAGCCGTTTCGGAAATGCATTAAATATCAGCTGCTTCTCAGTCGTTGGCGACACATTTCCTTAAGATTGCGCAGATTACGGTTGTTCTCTACTAACAATATGACCAGTAACTGCCTTTGAAGAAATTAAAAATTTCCGAGTTGTTCTTATCGCCAGTACGGCTGGCAAGCATTGGACAAACAACAAAAAAAATTTTTTTTATTTTCCTTAACGTTCCCTGCGAATCATTATTTGAAAGAAAAAGGACGCCCCCAGAAAGAAATATTTTTTCCCTGGTTTCTCAATGCCTTCACTTAGCTGTCTCATAGGCCACGTCAATCGCTGTGTCATTCCTTTTAAGGCTTAACGTCGATATTTTTCTCTTAATAATAAATCAACTGTTTTGGAGATGAAGCCATTCGTTCTCAACTTTACCATTTGAAGTAAGAGACCAGACGAGAAGTTGCCCCTAGGAGCAATTCAAATCTCGAGCAAGGATGAATGGACTACAGGAAAATTTTGAAGAAAAATGACCCTTCTGCATCAGAGAACGGGTATGACCAACGCTTTGATAGCCTCTATCTCTAATTTCCTAGCTATTGAAATAGAGGAGTGAGATTAACCGTCTTAAAGTAGTTCAGTTGCAAATTCGACTTTTTATATATTGTAATTACTCCTGCATGATTTCTCATCTACTCCTTGGTCTCATCCGCAAGCATACTTTTAGAATGATTTGGCTGTTAATCAAAAATGTCAAAGGGAATACCTCTGGTGTCTCTGGTGTGGGAGTGATGTTTTTTGGGAATCTATAAAGAAGTTGGTTTGAAAAATGGCTCTGAGACACCAGAAGAGAGATTTAAACAAAAAAATCTCTAACTTCTGAATGTTAATATGATAATTTCAAGAAGATATATGTTATATATCAAAACACCCTACTAAGAGTTCTTAGTGCAATATTAATTTTTTAAAAAAAATTTTGTTTCGGAGAGCTTAGCTCGAGAAAATAGCATCGTCCAACCGATTTTAGAGTAGAAAGACAATGAAAAAGAACCACACAGAGCCCCTATGAAAATTGTTGCATTTTATTTCTACTATGGGCTATCAATCAGTTGATATCTGTTGTTTCTGACCAATTGCTATTCTTGAAACCTAAGAGAATTTACCAGTGAACAATAGACAAATAGAAAGTTAGAGCGATTAGAGTTATCCCTATCAATATTTTCCAGTTCTAGGCTCTATGTTGAAAAAAAGTAATTAATCGCTTCTGAGCACATGCAAATGTTTTTAAATCGATATTGCAAGAACCTTCGATGTTTGAAAATATTTCTAATCATAAATAGATAGATACAAGGTATGAATAATCTTCTTGAGATCATCTGCGGAAGAACTTCCTTCCTTAATTTAAGTGAATTTACGTTTAATTCACAATATCATAAAAAAAATTCCCATGTGAATCATCCAAAAAAAGTGCACATAGACGACTCTAATTACAACAATGTTCACACTAATAAGCTAATTTACTCATAAATTTAGCATTGCCTGAGCACTTTTAATTTTTTCTGAGTATATCTCTTAAAGTTTCGATTTTTATCGGTTTTTCAAGCACCTCCTCCATACCAACCTCTAAACACCTTTGTCTGTGGTCTGCTCCCACATGCCCTGTCAATCCATAGATCCTTGCTTTACGATAATGGAATTTTTCAAAATGTTTTTGCTTTGCCAATATCTGCTTAGTTGCCTCTAATCCATTCAAGATCGGCATTTCGCAGTCCATCAATATCAGTTTGATGGCCTTGAAGTTTTCTTTATACAGCCGCACCGCTTCTTCTCCGTTTCTGGCTTCAAGAGTGTTAAATCCACAAAGTTTGAGCATTTTGGTCATCATAGTGAGGTTGAATGAATCATCATCGGCTATGAGGACAAATGACGCCGCATCTCGAAGTACATTAACACTCGAAGTCCTTTCTAGGCTCGGAATGCTTCCCAGAGAAGAAATAGTCCCTTTAATTATCCTTTGAACCGTCTCAAGAGACGCTGGCTTTGAATAAAAGCCATTGGCTCGATACTCACCGTGCTCATCGAGCAATTCTTGCTGAGTCTTCGACTCCGAGTATGCTGTCAAAAAGACAATATACACCGGAATCCAACCTCGTACCCTTTCTTCATGGCGGATGATTTTGGTCGCTTCCTTCCCATCCATGATCGGCATATCGATGTCCATCAAAATTAAATCGAAATAGCCGTGGCCCATCTTAAGGAAGGCGTCAACTGCTTCGAGGCCGTTATTGGCGACTGTAATTTCCTTAACATTGGCTTTTTGAAGGAATTTGATATTCACTTCTTGGTTATACGGAATATCTTCGACTACCAACACACTTTTCAAGCCCATGTTGCATGTAGTAGGCTCTTTTCTCAGCGGTTGCACTCTGTCTTTCTCCTCTTCGTTAGCGAGCATAAATTCTTCTTTTTGGTCGCTATCTAAGGGCTGTTTCCTCGAAAGTTGAAGGGAAAACTTCGATTTGATAATGATAACAACCACTGTTCCCTTGTTCGGTTTCGAATACATTTCAATCTTTCCATTCATATGCTCGATGATTTCTTTCGTTATCCAGAGACCAAGCCCTGTTCCTACCTGCCGCTTCGACGAACTCGTGTTCACCTGTTTAAACTTTCCAAATGCGGCATCGATGTCTTTCTTTAGCATCCCGCAACCAGAATCGAGGATCTCAAACCGCAAAAACCCGTCTTCAGTTGGCGGGACGTCCGGAAATTTCTGCGTCTTTGTTCCTTCTGCGTAATAAGATCCTGATTGCTTCTGGCCCGAGCTACTGATCTCTAGCTCCTTTTCGTCGCGAAGATAGTCTTTCAAAGCAGGGATTTCGACACCTGAAGTATAGTGTCTTACAAAAACATCACGATCAAGCCTAAACCGTTTATTCGATAGCGTGAGGTGCTCAAATATACTTTGAGGCTTTTCAGTGATCTCTTCTTGCCCAAAGATCCCAGAGCATATGTCGATATCATCGCGATAAGCCGAAACATATTTAGGGATCATATCTTCGCTTTTAATCTCACTTCCGCGGATATAATCTACGTACATCCTCACATGACCGTACTCAGTAAATTTCGCTGCGTTTGAAACCGTATTCAGGAGAATTTGCATCAACCGATGATGGTCGAACTCTAAAAACTCTGGCACGTTCACGTTCACGGACAAACAGCCATATAGTCTCTTCTTTCGGATAATTTCAGCACAGATAACCCATGATCTCTCGAGAAACTCTCTAATATTCTGTGTGGAAAGTGAGACTTCTAGCCTTCCAGCCGATACTTTCGCTGTATCGAGCACGTTGTTAAGGAGTTGAAGGAGAATTTCCCCGCTGACTTTGGCGTCGTGAAGCATCGTGTTAAGCTCTTTATTATCAGCAGTTTGCTCATAGCAGAGCTCTACGTTGCCGAGAAGGCTGTTCAATGGGTTACGTATCTCGTGAGAGAATCTAAGAATGAAATTCTCTTTCTCTTGAAGGGCGTCTTGGAGCTCTTTGTTGGAGTTTTTAAGTTTTGCATTGGTAATCTCAAGTTCATTGTTCAGCTGAAGGAGCTCGTTCTCGTACTCTCGCTGTCTTTCATCTTCCAAGAACTTGTTTATCGTGATAACGCACACAACGAAGTAATTTATAAGGAATCCGAGTATTATCTGGTAGGCTAAGAGGTTGTTCTTCGTGAAAAGAGCCTCCACGGCCATCATTTCCGGATCGTTTGAGCTGATTCGGTATTTGAGGTAGGTGAATCCGAAGATCCATCCGACGACATTACTGAAAAAAAGATAGGGCATCTTGTTCCAATTCACTTCGCTGAAGCCGAACATCAGACAGATAAAATGAGCGTAGACCGCGAAAAAGAAGTAGCTTGGGATACTGATGAACAGCGACAAAGGTATGAGACCGAAGAGTATCGCTTTCATGAATTGTCCGAGTTCAGAATTTGTTATCTCAATATACATTGAGAGGCAAATTGTAAAATCGATGACGGTGAGAGAAAGGAAGAACCTTGTAGAGTAAATATTTGTGAGCCAGAATACCGCATATACCAACGTAAAGCCAATGACAGCTTTAATTTTCAATATATTTCGTTTAGCTGTAAAAGGTTGTGAACACTTTGGACTTTCAATCAGTTTCATTGAGCTGGAGTTGTTGTTTCGATGTAAAAGATCGGAATTAGCAAAGGAATGACTGCGGATTTAATTATTCTTTATGTGTCAATATTGTTTTGATTTCTTTAAGATTTGATGCTGGTAGAATCAGTTCGAGGAAGTAAATACTGAAAAATAAAATTAAGTTAAATCTCTTTAGGGTTCAATTTCCAAATAATTTAGGATTTCAAAACTGAACAGTTCATGATTCAAGATGCGATGAATTAGTCGATAACTCTTTTTCATTTGTTGTTTTTTCAATAAATTTTTGGGTTAGGCTTCCCCTCTAGCAAATATGCTAATATAGATTCTCGAGATGTACTAATTTATCTTTATTGCGGGCTAAATCTAACATAGGTTTGCTGTCTCTCTGGTGTTGCTGGTAATTTTTCATCAGAATTTTCTTTAAAGCTATTTAGAGTAGAAAGAGAAATTTCTTGAAAACCAAGGTACATAAACGAGTTAATTTTTTAATGAATACGAATCATACGAATTATTCTAAGAGGCAGTAACTTCTTGTTACTTTACAATGGGGTTATGGATTTACCATTGGGACATGAATTTAAACATTTCATGCCACCATTTCTTCTTTTCTTTTCATTGAATTAAGAAGTAAGAGTATATAACCATAAGCTGAACTCATCTTTGGTCTCAAGCCAATAAGTGCGGTCAAAGACCTCAGTAGATAGTATTACCTCTGTAGCCTGCTTAACAGCCTTCCTAAAACAGAAAATTGGTTATTTTTATGATAGGACTGCCTAAATGCTGAATCTAACCCGAAGATACATCCGAAACAATATGATAATAACTGCAAGTTTCTCATTTCGTCCTCCCTCTCTGTGCTCAATACAATACGTTTGAAAGACTTCACACTATAATTTCGCAATGCCAAATATATTTCCTTCAGAACGAGTATGTACTATTCTGTAATGAAAACTTCATGTTTAGACAAGAGTAAAGGTGCCTGGAATTGATTTGCAATGACTATATGATGGTGAATGAAATACCAATAAGCTAGGTGTATTCATTTTAAACAAGAATACTATATTTGGAAAACAAAGCCAGCTTGTATTTCTGGAATATCACTACTGGCCAAAAGTTCGTGCCTAATTTAAATACCCAGAATTTAACAATCAAAGAAAGAAACCCTTGCAAATGAGAATTTTTCTCTGATACTCAATGCAATTCATATTTTTACCTGTTTCTATATAATTCTGATCTTGATGGCTGCCGTTATGTTCGGAGACAGGTAAGCGTAAAGACTCGATATTTTTCAAATATTACAAAATTTTGTTGCTTTGTAGAAAAGCAACAAGAATAACTTTGTTGAAGTATATTATAGTGAGAATAGGTTGTGTTCTACTCGTTACTCTAACATTTTCTCTTATCGAATCTAAGGTAATCTGCCGATTTTGAGAGTCTTGAGCAAATATAGTCAACTATTTCAAAAACATTTCCTGACCGTTAACTACTCCAATTCTCATAATTCAAGGTATCTTGATACATGGAATATTTATTAGTAGCTTTTCGGGTGAATAACCGATGAATGGAAACCAAGATCCAAGTGCTGATAATAACTACAAATGTTGGTTTAGAAGAAAATAAATTTGAAAAACTAGTTTGATAGAAAAAGCAATAGAGTTGAGTAATAGAGTAAGATCAGAACTAGCTTTCATATTGCGAGTGTTAGAGATTCACTTTATATAATTCTTTGAAGATTTCGCAATCACTTTTAGGAACAGCAACAAGATAGAGTCATTTTACGGTTTTAGGCTAATCAAACATAACAGAGCACAGATAGAAGAACCCTCAACAAAAAAAGTATGGCTGAGGAAATGTACTCTCGCCTAATATTTTCTTTAAAACTTTTGAAAAAGAGCTAACTACAGTTTTACATGATGGAATGGTACCCACAGAAGCGTAGCCAAGAAATCCACATGAAAAGCGCTCGGGAAACTGAAAAGAAAGAACTTCTTAGCCACGTGAACCTCAGAGCAACTTTCGAATTCTTCAAATAAAAAGGTTTTTAATGGAATCAATTGAGTGATAACCGACTAATTAAAATTTTTCATGAGTTTCTAAAACGGATCCAAGGGTTTTTGAATAGTTTATTTCAGGATAAGATACAAGAAAATTTGGTGAATGAGTAAGGATAGAATCATCACAAGATGATATGAATAGTTAGAGAGCTCTTATCTAGGAGTAAAGAAGCTTTTTGTAATCAATAATAACGAGGATTCTGTAAGGTTCATTGAAAATTCTTATATACTGAATGTTGGTTGTTCGAGATAACCAATTTTTAGAATAAACCAAAACGAGTAAGTAATGATAAATAGGGTAATTTGATGAAAATATGATTCAAAAAATGAACAAATTTAAAAAAAATTATCGATTTATGGAAACTGTTCACGCGCTTCAAAACCTCGCCCGAACCAGAAACCCCATGAAAATTAAGATTCTTACTTGCATAACAACAGTTTACACACTACTCTGGTGGATGGATGTTTTCCCGAACCGTTTTTATGCCTTCTGCATTATCTGTAACACTATGTTCCAAGTCATCTTTTACGTTGGGACTACCAATCCAAATCGCGCTCAGTTTATGCTTGCCTTGCTGTTGGGAGGTATTCCTGGACTGCTGATGCTGTCTGTACCACATTATTCCGTTTTTGCCCTATGTGCTCACTTCATCTGCATCCATTTCGGTTTTGACGAACTCAATGGGAAACATATGCCCTACTTATTTGGTAGCAACACGATATGTTGGATTGTTAGCATGATTTATCATAACAACCCAACAGAGGATTTGAGCTTCAATCCTGGATTTCAGGTCTTAAACGGATTAATGGGTGAAAATAATTTCGTCTTCCAGATATTCTTGGGATTCGGAGTAAACTATCTATTGCTGAGTGTACTTGGGATAAACAAATATATGGAAGCCCAAGACAGGCGGAAGTATGAATTGAAGCTTCAGCAACTCAATAAAGAACTCGAAAGCGCGAATACACAGCTTCAAAAGGCTAATAGAGAGCTACAAGAGGCACTCCAAGAGAAAGAGAACTTCATTCTGAGATTCTCTCATGAAATCCGCAACCCACTCAACAGTCTTCTAGGTAACGTTGAGTTGTGTTATGAGAACACAGCCGATCAAGAGTTGAAAACAATGCTACAAGATGCTAAAGTCAGTGGAGAAATCTTGTTGCAACTCTTGAATAACGTGCTCGATGCTGCGAAAATCACAGTAGGGAGACTTGAAGTTTCTGTCAGCACTCATAGTATTCGAGAATTCCTTGAGAAAGTGTGGGTGGTCTCCTCTGAGATTATTCGTAAAAAGAGGCTTTATGGTTGCTTGTCTGTCAATGTAAATGTGCCTGACTTGTTGGAGTTCGACCATCACAGAGTGATACAGATTCTGATTAATACGATTTCTAACGCGGCAAAGTTCACAGATGCTGGTCATGTGAAACTATTCGTTGATTTTGTAGAAGGTGATGAAATTAGACAGACAGACATGAAACCTAGATACTTTGCTTTACGACTGGATGGGCAATATGACACTTGGGGAGAAGAGGAAGTTAATGAGAATCCACGAGCGATATTTGAAAATTTAACATTAAACTGTAAGAAGTTCCAACTTGGCCAAGACTCGTTTCTAAAATACGCTCAGAGTGAGATTCAAATTCCAACTTTGAAGAAAAGAGGATTAAGGGAAGAAGAAGTAAATTTTCATGCCTCGCTCCTTAGGAACTCAATCAGATTTCCTACATTTACTTCTCGTGAAAGAGAGGGATACATACGGCTTGAAATCGTTGATTCTGGGTGTGGCATTGCGGAAAAGGATATTCAGAACGTCTTCGGCAAATTTAATCAAGTGAGTGGAACAGACTCGAAGAGGCAGATTGGAACAGGCCTCGGACTATGGATTACAAAAGAAATCGTCGAATTAATGAAAGGGAAGATCGAACTCTATTCCAAGGCAGGAGAAGGATCAGCACTTGTCATTATGTTCAAGTCTCACCCAGCTTGTTCTCCTTCAAAACAGCTGCGATCTCAGGATGAAGATCAAGTTAGAGAACAGCAAATTCAACAGCCAAAGTCTACTGTTGAAGAAAACTTAAGTCTTCGGAGAGTCTTAGTCGTTGAGGATATTCCCTATAACCAAGAGGTCAATAGGAAGCTTCTCGAAAAGTGCGGGATAAAAGACATTGCGATAGCTTCCAACGGAAAAGAAGCCTTTGAAGTCTACTTGGCATCCGGACCAGAGTATTTCGATTTGGTACTTATGGATATCGATATGCCAGTCATGGATGGGAAAACGGCTGTGAAGCTCATTAGGCAAGAAGAAAGCAGAAGAAACTGGCCCCCTGTTAGAATCGTGTTTTTAACAGCGTATTCCGAATCGAAGACACAGCAAGAGCTGCTTGATAAGCAGGGAGAGTATAGGGCAGATAGCTTTTGCTCCAAGCCAGCTTCTCTGCTGACGATCCAGCAAATACTCAATAGAAATCCAGGTTTGCAGCGGCGTTCTTTCAATTCAAGCTCTGACATTGTTATTCCAAATAAAAAGAGATTATCGACACCTGAGATCTCGCACGATCGTCTCAACCTCCATAAGAGCTGCCATTTCAATCAACAATCGATTCTCGTCGTGGATGACGATTTTTTCAACCTTGAAATGCTGAATAAAGTACTCAAATTATACTGTAAATATCACATTTTGGAAGCGCGCAACGGAGAAGAAGCAATAAGACTTTATGAAGAGAATTGGAAAGATATCAGGGTTATTCTAATGGATTGCGAGATGCCAATTTTAGATGGATTGGAAGCGACTCGTAGAATTTTATCGAAGCATAAGCAGAAGACTATCTTGCTAAAGAGTAAAAAATTGAAGATTATTGGACTTACGGGTCATGTGGGAAATGAATACAAGCAGAAATGTTTAGAAGCTGGAATGGAGAATGTGATTGAGAAACCAATAAAGATAGACAAGCTAAACGCGTTATTCAAGGAAAATTAAGAGTTATGTATATTTTGAAGGCAGATTTATAATATGATTCTTGAGAAACATAGTAACACATCTTATAAACTCGTTGCAGTTTATCTCAGAGTTTCGTGAAATAGCAGTTCTGAGCTGAAGGATTGTTTTGTTAGAAATTTCATATTCAATTGTGTCTAATTGTATCTGCATAATTAATAGCTTTAATTACTCAGTAATCAGCCCAATTTTGGGCAAGTAAATCGTCTTTTGACAAACTTCTCATTATGATTCCTTCAAATGACATATCCCATATTCGTTGTCCCTGTTTTTATTTTAATTTTGACATTTTTAGATGTGGTCAACTTCAATTTTTGCTTACATAACTGAGCAATATTAGTATTTCCGCCCAGGTTCAAAAGAATTATCAAATGGAATTTCTTCACTTTTGAGATAGAATGGTCTGGCTGGGATCTAGCCTCATTATCCAATCGAAATAAAAGAAAAATAACTCTTAGGTCTTTATTTAATTCTTCGTGTTCAACGCAATATGTTTTATCACATTTCCTAAAGAATTTTACAACAGCAAATGCAGCGAAAACTTTATGTTTAGAAAAGACAAAGTACTTTTTCACGAAATTGATTCTCAATGGCCAAGATGATGATGAAAAAGAAGAAGAAAAACCAATAAGATAGTTATATTCCTTGAAAGCAAGATTGATAATTAAAATATTAATACTTTTGGAAATCATTACTAATTCAAAGAAACAGAAATGAATAAGCAGCCAAAAAATTAAGGCCTGATTCTCAACGCAAATTTCTACTTTTTCTACATACTCCTGTAGGTTAGTGAGTTTAACCTCCTACTTGAAGAAAGGCGGCAAATGACTCGTTGGTTTTGAAATATTCCAGGATGTTGTTTTCTCTTCAGATATTTGGCGTCGATTGAATTTATGAGCTCAAATCAGAAGTGAGAAATGCATTTCTGATCTCAAGTTTTCGCTTCTCGAACCGGAGCTAATTAGTCATTCTGAGGGTTATAATAAAGTAGCTACTTCCCTTGTAATACCAACCCCACCGTTCCAAGGCTTTCTCTAGTTTTATGTCATCCTATTTAAGATATTTTGAGAAACACGGAATGAATTATATACTAATAGCTTTGCAGGCCAACGATGAAAGACGACCTCACTAGGATCTAATTGCTCTTGGCTTGAAGATTTCCGAGAATTACTGATTTTAGTAGCGTAACAAAATTGAATAGCAAATCTTATAGAAACCATAACAGCTCGATTTGTGAATAGGATTGGGGGTTTGATGATGCGAGTATTGGAGATCTAACCGATATAATTCAGGTTTAACACTCTTCGGCAATATCGCAGTCATTTTATGACTATCTGTAATATAGAGTCATTTTAGGGTGTATCACTGCATGACTCTTAAACTCAACAAAAGGAGGTGGCTCCAGTTTGAAGATGTAGAGTAAACAGTAATCCAATAGAGCTTTATGGAAATGGTCTGGTAACTCTGCCAGAGAAAGAAATTCTCAGTCATATTAACTTGATTCAGAGGCGGCAGAGCTTCTAATAATTTCTTCAAATAAAATTTTTATACTCATACATTTGGATTTTGGAAAAAAAAATTAGATACATTAGGATGATGCTTGAATAGTCAGTCGCATCTACTTGTATAAGTAGTTTATTTGCATGTCTACAACCTATAGAAGCCTTTTCAGTAGTTCATTAACAACTAATATAGATAGAAATTTAGCAAATTAGAGATATTCTGATGATGAAAAAAAGATTAGCCGAATCGCGATAGCGAGCTCTGATGCCGAAGTAAAGAAACTTACTACAACCGAAAATACTCGATGTTCTGTCTGTTTCATCGCAGATTTTATTTTTTTATTTTGAATAGAGTGCTTTGTTCAGAAAGCGAACGTGGGGTAATCAGTTTTTTGATGATTCAAGACGATAAATTAAGAAATAGAAAAAATTAATTAAAATATGAATAAACTTCAAAAAATTTATCAATTTATGGAAAGTGTGCACTCGTCTCAAAATCTCGCTCGAACCAGAAATCCTATGAAAATTAAAGTTCTTGGATTTAATTCAGCAGTTTACACCTTACTCTGGTTGCTGGGTCATTTTTCGAACCGTTTTTATGCCTTCTGCATTATCTGTAACACTATGTTTCAAGTCATCTTTTACGTTGGGACTACCAATCCAAATCGCGCTCAGTTTATGCTTGCCTTGGAGTTGGGAGGTATTCCTGGAATGATGATGCTGTCAGTCCCACAGTATTCCGTTTTTGCTCTCTGTGCTCACTTCATCACGACCCATTTCGGATTTGACGAAATCAGTTGGAAACACATGCCTTACCTCTTCGGCAGCAACACGATATGCTGGATCATCAGCGTGCTTTATCATAGCAGCCTGAATTTGAGCCACAATTCGGGATTACAGATCATAAATCTATTAATAAGTGAGAAAAGTTTCATATTCCAGACACTCTTGGGATTCGGAGTGAACTATCTGCTGCTGGGTGTACTTGCGATAAACAAGTATATGGAAGCTCAGGACAGACATAAGTATGAATTGAAGCTTCAGCAACTCAATAAAGAACTCGAAAGCGCGAATACACAGCTTCAAAAGGCTAATAGAGAGCTACAAGAGGCACTCCAAGAGAAAGAGAACTTCATTTTGAGATTCTCTCATGAGATTCGCAACCCACTCAACAGTCTCCTTGGGAACGTGGAATTATGCTATGAGAACGCAGCCGATCAAGAGTTGAGAACGATGCTAAAGGACGCAAAGGTCAGCGGTGAAATCCTCTTGCAACTCTTGAATAATGTGCTCGATTCAGCGAAAGTATCAGCAGGGAGACTTGAAGTTTCTGTTAATACCCATAGTATTAGAGAATTCCTTGAGAAAGTGTGGGTGATCTGCTCCGAGATTATTCGTAAAAAGAGGCTTTATGGATGCTTATCAGTCAATGTTAATGTGCCTGACATGCTGGAGTTCGACCATCACAGAGTGATACAGATTCTGATTAATACGATTTCTAACGCGGCAAAGTTCACAGATGCTGGTTACGTGAAGCTATTCGTGGATTTCATTGAAGGAAGTGAGATCAAAATGGAAGATATGAGACCGAAATATTTTGTCTTACAACCGGATGGGCAATATGACACTTGGGGAGAAGAGGAAATCAATGAGAATCCTACAGAAGTATTCGAGAGTCTAACACTTCATTTGAAAAAGTTCCAACTGGATCAAGACTCATTTTTGAAACATGCTCAGAAAGAAATTCAAATTCCAGCTCTAAAGAAAAGAGTAACAGCGAAAGACGAAGAAGAAGTGGATTCTCATCGCTCAATCCTTAAGAGCTTATCTAGGTTTCCTAGGCTCTCTTTTCAAGCAAGGGAAGGATATATACGACTTGAAATTGTCGATTCTGGCTGTGGTATTTCTGAAAAGGATATGCAGAAAGTCTTTGGCAAATTTAAACAAGTGAGTGGGACGGAATCGAAGAGACAAATAGGAACCGGTCTAGGACTGTGGATAACGAAAGAGATTGTGGAGTCAATGAAAGGAAAGATTGAATTCTATTCAAAAGCAGGTGAGGGCTCGGCTCTTGTCATTATGCTCAAATCCCAATCCTCTTGCTCAACTTCAAAACAGTCGCGCTATAGAGATGAAAATAGAGATCAGAAAGATCTGAAAATGAGCTCGTTCACACATTCAGAGAGCCCAGCAATTGATTTTCCTCAGGTTCAGAGAGTATTAATCGTTGAAGACATTCCATATAACCAAGAGGTCAACCGGAAGTTCCTCGAAAAATGCGGGGTAAAAGCCATTACAACAGCCTCCAACGGAAAAGAAGCTTTGAGTCTGTATTTAGCATCAAAACCAGGATATTTTGATTTGGTGCTCATGGACATCGATATGCCAATCATGGATGGGAAAACAGCCGTGAGACTTATTCGACAAGAAGAAATCAAAAGAAACTGGAATCCTGTTAGAATCGCTTTCTTGACAGCATACTCAGAATCGAAGACTCAGCAAGAACTGCTCGATAAGAATGGAGAGTATAGAGCGAATGGTTTTCATCCTAAGCCAGCTTCCTTGGCGACGATGCAGCAAATACTCAAAGGAAGCTCGAGTTTGCCAAGACAGCCTTTCAATTCAAGCTCTGGGATTATTATTTCGAATCAACAGGTTTCATCGACGACTGAGCTCAATAATCATCGAAATCTCTTTAAGAGCTACTATCCCAGTCGCCAATCGATTCTCGTCGTGGATGACGATTTTTTCAACCTTGAAATGCTGAATAAAGTACTCAAATTATGCTGTAAATGTCACATTTTGGAAGCGCGCAACGGTGAAGAAGCAATAAGACTTTATGAAGAGAATTGGAAAGATATCAGGGTTATTCTAATGGATTGCGAGATGCCAATTTTAGATGGATTGGAAGCGACTCGTAGAATTTTATCGAAGCATAAGCAGAAGACTATCTTGCTAAAGAGTAAAAAATTGAAGATTATTGGACTTACGGGTCATGTGGGAAATAAATACAAGCAGAAATGTTTAGAAGCTGGAATGGAGGATGTGATTGAGAAACCAATAAAGATCGACAGGTTAAATGCATTATTAAAGGAAACAGAATAAATGCTTAGTTTTTAAGCAAGTTGATAAAATGATTTCCTTAAAACATAGTAAATCATATATCTCAAATTTGTTTTTTCACTTATATTTCAAAAATCTTTTAGTTCAATGATCTTTTTTGTTTTGCATTTTGCTATAAATGTTGTATTCAACTTCATCTGCAAAATTCTTTCAATTACTAATTAACCTGCTAAATTGCTTTTGTTAAGAGAATTCTCTTCGCAAACTCCTTATCACACTCTCCTGCTCGTACCACATTGTCATAGATTGAACTGTTTATAAATAGAACATCTTCCGATGCGGTCCACTGCAAGTTCCTATCGAGGATGAATAATAGGTGAAGTAGAATGAAGAAACGTTTTCAGAGAAATTGTCGGATTTTTTTAAATCGGTTATATTCTGTCAAAAATAAAAAATCAAATTGAGCTGGCAAACTACCCTCTCCCAATTATTTATTTAGGCATGCATGTTCCATGATTTTGAAACAAATGTGAATACATTTTAAGGTGCTTATGTAGAGTTTTGGATTAAAACGTCGACCTTTTCATACTCTAAAACTAATATAGTCCTCTTCTTTTAATTTTCATTAGAGATTGGAGAAAATTTACATTTTTACTCTCACATAGAGTTTCTTCACAAGGCAAATAATCTTCATCAATAAATCACAGCAGAAATGTTGATTTGGTTGAAAAATACATCTTCATAGCTACACATTTTGTTCTATATTGATTGTTTCTAAAACATACATAAACCATCGTTATTTCTCGAGGCTCGCCACTAAAGCCCTGCAACTGGATAATTACTTGAAGCACACTTTCTTTGAAAAATATCAGGAATATCGTTCTATCTCCAATAATTGGATAAGTGTTCTTATCGAACCTTTAAGAATAGAAGTTCTAAGAATTTAAAATATAATTGAGAAAAAAACCCTGATGCAGACCATCCAAAACAGCTGTATTCGTGCCCTGTCTAATGTATCTTTCCAAGATTAAACATTCCTCCCTAGGATAAGGATAATTACTTGAAGCAGGCTTTCTTTGAAAAATATCAGGAATATCGAATTGCTATATGAACCCTTTGTCTAAAAAACCTTTTTCTATCTCCAATAATTGGATGTGTTCTTATCGAACCTTTAATGATAGAAGTTCTAAGAATTTAAAATATAATTGAGAAAAAACCCTGATGCCGACCATCCAAAACAGCTGTATTCGTGCCCTGTCTAATGTATCTTTCCAAGATTAAACATTCCTCGCTAAGATTTCGATGCTCTGCTCTAAAAATGAAAACTACCAGCACTATTAAGTTCAAGTAGGAAAAAGTACTTTCAGCCCATTAAATGCTTGAAAACTGGAGAAAGAGTCCAATTAAGGATCGTATAAGTCACAGGAAAAGTATTTTCTTTGATCAATTCAAGCTGTTGTCTTCATTTTAGAACAGCCTTTTGGGACTTTTTCCCTTGGTTTTAAGTAATCGAATGAAATGCCATTAGGACAATATGAAAGGGAATCTCCAAGGAAATTCCATTTAGAATCAGAGCCACTAATAAAATATTCACTGGAAATTTTATATATTTTCCCAGCACAATGAATTTTATTTGATTAATTGTCTAATTAACTAATTTAAAGCACACTGATCAAAAGTTAATTTGGGTGCTTAGAATTGCTCATAGGCTGCCGACTCTGTCCTATTCGCTCCTTAGACAATTATCATGCCTAGGAAAAAATCATTGTTTGAAGGCCAGTACAACCGACAAATATTCAGCAATTCTTGTTATTTGATTGCTAACTTACTTTCTTTTTCCATTCGAGCTGGTATTACTAAAAGAGGAAATTATTTGGAAATTGTTAGATTACTAAAATATAATGAGTTGTGGTTTGTTCTGAAATATTCGAGAAACAATTTGATAAACTTCAGCAAAATAGAGAAAATTACATAATTAAAAATTACACGATTTATGGAAAACGTCCACATAGCTCAGCAACTAGCGCGCACCAGAAATCCCATGAAAATCAGGGTTCTATTTGGTGTAGCAGTGTCCTACACATTACTCTGGTTGGTTAATCTGGTGTCGACACGGTTCTATTTAATGACGATTACTCTGAATTCGTTAGGACAAACCTTCTTTTATATTGGAATAACCAATATAAATCGTGCTCAGGTTATGCTGGCGATTCATTTTGGATACATTCCTGGGGTAGTAATGCTGTTTGTCCCAGAATATTTCATAGTCGCTATTTGCGCTCATTTTATGTGCTTGAATCTCGGTTTTGACGAAATCAGCTGGAAGCATATACCTTATCTATTTGGCAGTAATGCTGTCAGCTGGGTGATTGGCGTAGCTTGCCATCAATTCCTGGGGCTCGGAAATGGCCAGGAATTCAAACTTTTCACTCAATTATTGGGTGAAAAAAGCTTCTTACTGCAAATACTCATTGGGTTTGCGATAAACCATTTAGCGTTTGCTGTCATCGCTATCAACAAGTATATGGAATCCCGATTGAGACAGAAGTATGAATTGAAGCTTCAGCAGTTAAATAAGGAGCTTGAAAGTGCAAATGCGCAGCTTCAACAATCCAATAGTGAGTTGCAAGAGTCTCTTCGTGAGAAAGAAAACTTTATTCTGAGATTCTCTCATGAGATCCGCAACCCACTCAACAGTCTCCTTGGGAACGTTGAGTTATGCTATGAGAACGCAGCCGATCAAGAGTCAAGAACAATGCTAAAAGACGCAAAAATCAGCGGAGAAATCCTCTTGCAACTCTTGAATAATGTGCTCGATGCTGCGAAAGTATCAGCAGGGAGACTTGAACTTTCTGTCAACACTCAAAGCATTCGAGAATTCCTTGAGAAAGTGTGGGTGGTCTGCTCCGAGATTATTCGTAAAAAGAGGCTTTATGGATGCTTGTCAGTCAATGTTAATGTGCCTGACATGCTGGAGTTCGATCATCACAGAGTGATACAGATTCTGATTAATACGATTTCTAACGCGGCAAAGTTCACAGATGCTGGTTACGTGAAGTTATTCGTGGATTTCATTGAAGGAAGTGAGATCAAAATGGAAGATATGAGACCGAAATATTTTGTCTTACAACCGGATGGGCAATATGACACTTGGGGAGAAGAGGAAATCAATGAGAATCCTACAGAAGTATTCGAGAGTCTAACACTTCATTTGAAAAAGTTCCAACTGGATCAAGACTCATTTTTGAAACATGCTCAGAAAGAAATTCAAATTCCAGCTCTGAAGAACAGAGGAACAGCGAAAGACTCCAGAAGCTGGGCGAGGTTCCCGACCGTGCCTTCTCATTCAAGAGAGGGTTATATACGTCTTGAAATTGTGGACTCTGGCTGTGGTATTTCTGAAAAAGATATTCAGAATGTCTTCAGCAAGTTCAATCAGGTAAATGGTGTAAAGTCTAAGAGGCAGATTGGAACAGGCCTCGGACTATGGATTACAAAAGAAATTGTCGAGTTAATGAAAGGAAAGATCGAACTCTATTCAAAGGCAGGAGAAGGATCAGCACTTGTCATTATGTTCAAGTCCCACTCAGTTTGCTCTCCTTCGAAACAGCTGCAATCTCAGGATGAAGATCAAGTTAGAGAACAGCAAATTCAACAGCCAAAGTCTACTGTTGAAGAAAACTTAAGTCTTCAGAGAGTCTTAGTCGCTGAAGACATTCTCTATAATCAGGAGATTAATAGGAAATTCCTTCAGAAGTGCGGGATTACCGACATTACGACAGTCTCTAACGGTAAAGAAGCTCTTGATGTCTATTTAGCCATGGGACAGGATTATTTTGATTTGGTGCTTATGGACATCGATATGCCAGTCATGGATGGAAAAACGGCTGTGGAGCTAATTAGACAAGAAGAAAGTAGAAGAAACTGGCCCCCTGTTAAAATCGTGTTTTTAACGGCGTATTCCGAGTCGAAGACACAACAAGAGCTGCTCGATAAGAGAGGAAAGTACAAAGCAAATGGATTTTATTCTAAGCCAGCCTCTTTATCGACGATACAGCAAATACTCAAAGGAATTCCAGGTTTGCACTTGTCTCTAAAATCGAGTAATGACATCCCCTCTTCAAATATTTAGAGAAATGATGATGAGAGGACTTTTAGACTTATGTGATTGTTTGTAGAAAAATACTCAATGTGACCGTAAAAATTGATGAGTTTGTGATTTAAATATGAATTTCTATGTTGCTTCTCCAAATCTGTAAAAAAGAATATCCACAAATCTTCCAAAATTTTCATTCAGAAGTAATTTATTTACATTGCTTTGCCAACTGGGAAATTTCTCACATTTTTCGATAAAGAAAATAAGTTTCAGATACATTCCATTGCGTCATCGCATCAGCCAGAACGACTTTATTGATCGTTTCTTATCATCCCAACCGAGTCGAGTTCCATAACCTTTTCAAGCAGGTTTTTCAATATAAAAAATACACCAGAAGCATAAAACTTGAACAATATCAAAATCAAATGTATCATCGCGGGAGAAGTCAGTTAGTTCAACTTATTAATGATGTATTCTATGAACTGATGAAGTTCTCGGCTTTATGAAAACGGTCAGGATTTCTTTATTGCCATTACAAAGAATTTTAACAGTTTCTCTTGAATTTTGAACCAGATTTCAAATAACTGAAACTTTAACCCTAGCTACTCAGCTTGGACCTGAGTTTGAACCCACTCATCTAGCAGAAATTGCCTCCAGAAGTGGCAAGGCAATAAATATTTTTTCTTTAGCATCACTTTTCTCAAGAATATCCATTAGAGTTCCTTGCTTCAGCGATTGTTGCAATTGCTCTTCCTCTTCCTACTCGCTTTACGAGCATTACTTAGAGATCCACCACCTATACTGTGGTGTATTACTCTACTAACCTATGAAGAAAGATCATTAGCAAACATCATCTCCTAAAATTATTATCGGGACAGCTTAGTCCTATCATCAAAGGAACTGTCAAGACAAAACTAGGTAATAATCCATCATATTAAGCTCTGGTGTGAGAGATTCTGTCTAATCGATCATCTCTTATCTACTCAGTAAACAACTATTTTGGTTTAGAAAAGGTCCCAACATCCACCATCTTCAGCAAATAGAACGCAAAACAAGGCAAAGTAAATCAACTAGCACACGCTTGGATAAAAGCACTTTATTCAAAGGAAGAGCCTCAGCGTAAATTCTGAAATAAATTTATACAAACGAACAATTAAAGCTGGGTTTTTCAAGAAATTAATCCGGACACTTGAGATCAACTCAAAGCTCACAATTACTTGGGCTTCTTTAAAACAAACAAATTGAATCATAGCGGCCATCAAGATCTCAAAGCCGTATGAATGTACCTTGATTATTCTCATTAAAAGGTGGCAAAACTTACACCTTAGTTTATCAACCAGATAGAATTAATTAATAGAGTTAAATTGGTGCTTCTTAGAACTTTTATTTTCCTCGCGTTATCAAATTTTAGAAGGATTCTAAGTTCAGCAAATTATCATCAGAACAAATTGAAACAAAATTTTGCATCTAAGAAACGCGGAAATATAAATTTATTAATTCTTAGCTCTGAACATGGAAAACGATCATTCATCCCAAAAAATGATGAACGCCCGAAATGTCAGGAAGATACAGGTTCTTTTTGGTATATCAACAATCTATACGTGTCTCTGGTGGGCGGGGATTTTTTCTAATCAGTTCTATGCACTCGCCATTTTCTGCGATTCGATGTTTCAAATCAGTTTTTACTTGGAGATGACGAGTCCGAATAGCGCTCAGTTGCTGCTAGCCACGTTTTTGGGAAGCATTCCTGGGATAATCCTGGTGTATATCCCCAGCTATTTCATGATCGCGATCTGCGTTCATTTTATGGTCATCCATTTTGGATTTGACGAACTCAATTGGAAGTACATGCCTCATTTATTCGCGAGCAACACGTTAGGCTGGATTATCAGCTTGACGTGCTATTTCATTCCAAATTTAAATTTTGAAGGAGATCTGGAAGTCCAGCTGTTGAAGCTCTTGATTGATGAGAAAAGCTTCACTTATCAGGTGCTTTTGGGATTTGGAATTAACTATTTATTACTACTCGTCCTCGGGATAAACAAGTACATGGAGTCTCAGATCAGAGAGAAATATGAAGCGAAGCTTCAACAAGTGAACACAGAGCTTGAAAGCGCAAATGTACAATTGCAAAAGTCCAATAAAGAGCTCCAAGAAGCTCTCCAAGAGAAGGAGAACTTCATTTTGAGGTTTTCTCATGAGATCCGAAACCCGCTTAACAGCTTACTTGGGAACGTAGAATTATGTTATGAGAACGCAGTCAAGAAAGAGTTGAAAACAATGTTACAAGATGCCAAAGTCAGTGGAGAAATCCTCTTGCAACTCTTGAATAACGTGCTTGATGCAGCGAAAGTATCAGTAGGGAGACTCGAACTTTCTGTGAGCACTCAAAGCATTCGAGAATTCCTTGAGAAGGTATGGGTGATCTGCTCCGAGATTATTCGTAAAAAGAGGCTTTATGGATGCTTGTCAGTCAATGTTAATGTGCCTGACATGCTGGAGTTCGATCATCACAGAGTGATACAGATTCTAATTAATACGATTTCTAACGCGACAAAGTTCACAGATGCTGGTCACGTGAAGTTATTCGTGGATTTTATTGAAGGAAGTGAGATCAAAGTGGAAGATATGAGACCGAAGTACTTTGTTTTGTCCTCAGATGGGCTATATGATACTTTTGGACAAGAAGAAATTAATGAGAACCCGCGAGCAATATTCGAGAATCTGACTTTGCAAACCAAGAAGTTCCAGCTTGATCAAGACGCGTTCTTGAAATACGCTCAGAAAGATATTCAAGTTCCGGTTTCGAAGAAAAGAGAGCTATTAAAAAACCATGAATACATATATGAACCCTCAGAGGTTGATTCCTCGCAGAGGTTTCCTGATTTCCCTTGGCAACCCAAAGAAGGCTATATACGACTTGAAATTGTTGATTCTGGCTGCGGAATCTCTGAAAAAGACATCCAAAATGTCTTTGGAAAATTTAAACAAGTGAGTGAGACGGACTCTAAGAGGCAGATTGGAACAGGCCTTGGACTGTGGATTACAAAAGAAATTGTCGAGCTAATGAAAGGAAAGATCGAACTCTATTCAAAGGCGGGAGAAGGATCAGCACTTGTCATTATGGTCAAGTCCCAATCATCCTGCTCTCCTTCGAAACAACTGCAATCTCAAGGTAATGTACAAGCTCAGGAACGCCAAGTTCCCCAAATTCTCGAGAATCTAAAAATTGATGTCGCTAAGCCACATAGAGTTTTGATTGTTGAAGATATTCCCTATAATCAAGAGGTCAATAAAAAACTCCTTGAAAAGTGCGGAATAGAAGACATTGCAATAGCTTCTAATGGCAAAGAAGCGCTAGAAATGTATTTAGCATCCGGACCAGGGTATTTTGATTTGGTCCTTATGGATATCGATATGCCAATAATGGATGGGAAAACGTCTGTAAGACTCATTCGACAAGAAGAAACGAATAGAAACTGGGTCCCTGCTAGAATTGTATTTCTAACAGCCTACTCAGAATCGAAGACTCAACAAGAACTGCTCGATAAGAATGGAGAGTACAGAGCAAATGGCTTTTATTCAAAGCCAGCTTCTTTGGTGGCGATCCAGCAGATACTCCAAGGGAACTCGGGCATGCAAAAGCAATCATTAAATTCAAGCTCTGACATGATTATTTCGAATAAGCAGATGGCATCGACACCGGAGAACGTAGATGATCGTCAAAAGCTCCTTAAGGATTATATCTGCAGCCAGCAGTATATTCTTGTCGTGGACGACGATTTTTTCAACCTCGAGCTGTTGAATAAAATGCTGAAATTATGCTGTAAATATAGCATTTTGGAGGCTCATAATGGAGAAGAAGCGATAAGACTTTACGAAGAGAACTGGAGAAATATCCAAGTTATTTTTATGGATTGCGAAATGCCAATTTTAGATGGAGTGGAGGCGACTCGTAGAATTTTATGGAAGCACCAACAGAAAGCTATGTTTTTAAAGAAAAGTTTGAGGATCATTGGACTCACTGGCCATGTGGGAAGAGAACACAAGCAAAAATGCTTGGAGGCAGGAATGGAAGATGTTATTGAGAAACCCATAAGAATCGAAAGGTTAAGCGCATTATTGAAAGAAAATTAAGGATAGAAAATTACTTTTCAAAAGTAAGTTTCAAGAGGTTAGCCTGTTAGTCATGATATAAATTTAATCGACTGAATAGGCATTTGGAAAAAATTAAATGAATAATCTCGTTCATTAGAGTGCATCATCATTATTTTATATTTTTTTGCTTCACAAAACTAGTCCATTTTTACGATGAGAAATCCGCTGGTTCATATTTGAACAAATAAACCCAATTTTTCCATGTACCTAGTCTCATATACTTCAACGAAACCTCATATTGTTCAGATTATATGAAAAGCTATACATTATCTTTTAAGAATGAACACCTTTCATTCTAAATGACAAAATGAAACAGATACAACAATACGATTTAATCATAAATTATAGCACACCTCCAAAATTGCATTCAAACCTTTTTTTGGGGGTAGACCTCCTAAGACTTGCTTAAAGTTTGTCAAGATAGTTGTCTAGTGCAGGAATTTCTTCCTTCAGCCCTTTCTTCTTTCTTAGCTCAGCAACTATCTTGGCAGCCCTGCTCTCAGCTTGGAATGGATCGCTAAGAACTTGAGTCCAATGGTGGAACGCACATTGACCAGAGGCAAGACCGTTGGAGCTCAAATTCAAATTCGTTCGCAAACCTAAAATATTTGAATAAGAATTTATGAAAACCGCTTATGAGGTTACCAAAAGATTCTACGACAGGAAGATAAGCTTTAACCTTGATCAACGACGCACCAGCAACAGGTCCTTCTTCAATGATGACACCTCTCCTCTGACCCAAATACTCGTAGACACTATGCACAGCCCCATCACTCGCAGTAAATTCAACTAAGTAAACTGGCTCTTGTAGCCTTGGTGCAGCAGTAAGTTCAGCTGCATAAAATACCCTTCTTGCCGTGGAAAGTACCTGGCCAGGTGACCTCATACGATAATCTGTCGGAGTAAGAGCGTCCACAAGGTTCATTCTCACTGATCTCATGCTTTCACCAGTTAAAACGCCTTCTCTTGTGGTCCATTGAAAGGCCATCAGCAACGATACCTTTATCTCATTCAGATCTCGAACATTCTTCGTCATGTCGACGAAGACATTTGGGCCTTGGTTATCAGGACCGAAGGCCCAGATCTTTTGAACGTCATTCTTGTCCCACCCAAAATCGTCACAAAGGACTTTCTCTCTTCTCTTAGCATCGTCATTCGGTCCAAATTTTCCTGTCTCGATGAGATTAGAGAGATCGTCAGCAAGAGGCTGAGCGGTCATGTAAAGCCTAGTGTGCTTGTTGGGGGACTTGGACAAGCAGATCTGGCTTGAGGTAGTAGAGACGGTTTCTTTGTAAGTAACGAAAGGATCGGAAACCTTAATCCCGCAGTTAGCGTATCCGCTTCGCAGTTCGTTTACGCAATATGCAACGTCGAGGTCGGAACAACCCGCAAAGGTATATTGACCGCTTAAGTCGGTGTAGACGGTGACAAAAGGGTCAGATTTTACGAGTTTTCTCAGACCTTCACAGAGCTTAGGTAGATCTGAAGGGTTTGTTGGTTCTACAGAAACTCGCACGAGAGGTTCCACAGCGAATTTAATATTTCTGAAACAGCAAGAATTTACGTTGCTGCTGATAGTACCGTTTTTGAGAAGGTACTTGTCGATACCGACAAGACCGACGAGATTGCCACATGGAACATCAGAAATAGCTTCAAAGGTTTTACCGATTAGCATAACAGTTTTTCCAATGGATTTTTCGTAAAGATCCTGCTTTTTGCCAGGAACGTATTCAGGACCCATGATTCTGACCTGTTGGCCAGTAGAAATTGTCCCACCAAACACTCGGCCGAAAGCAAGGAACTGCTTTTGATCGGATGACGGCAGGAACCGAGAGACGTACATAATAAGAGGGCCTTTCGGGTCACAGTCTCTACAAGAGACCGTGACTTCATCGTCTCGTGGACCGTCATAAAGGTACTCGTATCGGTATTTTTGAGCGACCTTCGGTGAAGGAAGATGGAGAACCATCATTTCCAGGAGGATATCGGCAGAGTTGATCCACCTTGACATGACAAGCTGAAGGAGGGTGCTTCCAGGAAGTTTTGCTTCTTCAGAGCTGAGGGAAATTTCAAGGGAAGCGAGCATTTTATTCATTTGCTCAATGTTACCGTCCATAATGGAACGCGAGAGCTTGATGATAGGCTCCATAATGAAAGCGCAGAAACCTCGTTTAAGGAATTCGCTGTCTTCGTTTACAGCGCTTTTAAACCATTTCTTTGATTTCGGGTCGTAGTAGTTGTCACCCCAGAGCTTCTCTTTCAATATCTCGATATCCACCTTGAATTTCTTTGCGTAGATTCGAGCGAATGTGGCTAGTGTGAAAGCCCAGCATTCCTTTCCAGAGCCGAATGCGACGTTGCCCTTCACTGGATTGAGAAAGAGGTCGCTCATATCTGGTTGTTCATGTTTAGATATGACACCATTGACCGATTCGATGACTCTAATGAAATTCTTGTACAGGTCTTCAGCATTCACTTTGGGCTGGAGTATTTGCTTGTCTATTTTGTTAATCATTAGCGCAGGTCGGACTTTTTCTCTCATAGCTTGCCGAAGTATATTATCTGTTTCCAGGCAGACACCTTCGTTGTAATCAACTACGAGGAGTGCACCATCTGTGATTCGAAGAGCGGTGGTGATTTCAGCTGAGAGGTTGTAGTACCCTGGAGAATCTATTAAGTTGATGAGGTAAGCATCTTTGTTTCCTTTTTCAAAGATATCGTACTCGTAATATAAAGAAGAAGCTGCGGGATGGATGAAAGCGCTTATTTCCTTCTCGTCTTCTGGTGTTTTACTGTATTTGCTGTCATTGATTTGCTTGTTGGTGATAATTCCAGCTTTCTCGACTAAAGAACTAAAAATGGTGGTCTTTCCGTGATTAGTATGAGCAACGATAGAGATGTGTCGAATGTTCTCAGAGTTGCTCATGACTTTTCTGATTTGTTTAGGCGTGTAGGTGTCCATTCTGATGAGATCGATATTTTACCGAATCGAAATAATTTATTGGAATACAACCGAAAGCTAAATGGAATTTAGATATATCCTTGGAAAAATTAGTTACAAAAAAAAGAAAATGCATTCTATCATGAAGAGAATTATATGATATTTCTTCGGAATGATCACTAGCTTCCTTTCTTCTTCGATAAACAAATAAGTATTCTTGCATGTTAATTATCTATTGACTTGAGATCTGGTGCTTTTGCTGTCAGAAATTGAACTTTAACCCATTAAGCAATGTTGAGAATTGCATCATAGAAATTCGCAACTAAATCAATGGATTTCAAGCCTGAGAAGATGCTTTTATGCATGAATCTGGTATTGTAATAATTATTAACATCCTCCAAATCATCAGAAACTGCAATGTTCAGTCTGCTTTAGCTGGGCAAGGATGATATTCTTCAGTATAAGAAACCAGAACAAATATATTAGCATGGTTTCTCACCAGGTAAGCAATTTGTTTATAGTTGAATTTATCGACCTTATGACTTGATTTTGTGAGATCAGAAACTTTTGAAAAATGGAGTTAAAAAAAACCAAATGTGAGTTCAAATTAGTTTCCTGGCAGATTAGAGGTTTCTCTTTGAATCCATAACACTCTGAATCAGCCTGGTCAAAGTAATCTAATCTGAGCATACCATTAGTCTAATTCACTTAGTATACTCTCAATTCTCAACTCAAAGCCAAACGCGCAATCTTCCAGGAAACGACAACAAGAAAATTTACTGTTCCTTTCAATTCTACCTAACCGCTTTTTTTGGATTCCATTCATTTTTCCTTTTGAACATTAAATGCATATGTTTTATTAATACGAAATTTCAAACAATCTTCATATTTAAAGAATTCTTTTAAACTTTGTAATCGCTTATGCCTATTTTTTATAGAATCATGTAAAAAAATATTCGATATCATGTCTTATCGAATGAAGACATTTCTTTATCCTATCAATGTCCTCCTTGATTTCCGAAAAGTTGTATGATTCTCTGGTTGTTAGGATTGGTCTCTCCAATCCACATCGGGCGATCTCTCTTGAGAGTCTCCCAGAGCCAGTCACCAAGCATCGCATGGAACAGCTGACTAGGATGAAACCCATCAACAGGTTCAATCAATTCTCTGATATCAATCCCTTGCGCCTCGGCTCTTGCCATAATGTCTTCCGTAGGGAAATCATAGTAGACATGGTCAAAGTTCGCCCAAACTCTTCCTTCATTCATAATCGCCTTATACTGGTCATTGAGTTCGAATGCTCTTTTCGTTGTTGCTGCTCTAGCCACCGGATCCTTCGTTAACCAACCTACACAAGGATTCGACTGCTGACAAGTGATATATTCATAAAAGTCCTCATATGTGACTCCAATCGGATGCAATGAGTCATGCAAATTCTCATAAAGCAAACTTCCATTCACTAACCCAAGCATAACTACATGAGATCCCTTAGGCAGCGTCGAATTCAAAAGGTCAAGTACATTCAATATGTTCTCCTTGAAATCAGCAGGCTCGGTAGGACCATAGCACACATCATTTCCAATCAATTCCAAGAAAACCAGCATTGGATGGTCGTTCTTTGGATCTCTTTTGAACGCTTTCATATTGGAGATTGTCTCCAAGGAATCTCCACCGTTCACAGCGATGTTCTGGAAATCTCTATGATTGCAGAGGTTCATTTCGCGGAGGTACTTGTATACGCTTCTCACAGAGAGATTCTCTGTCGAATCAACATATCCCGTGTAGCCAGATAAGTGTGGGAGGTCGATTTCATTAAGGAATCTAGTAAGAAGGTCATCGAACGCTCCTGAAGCCCACTGAGACACGTTGAACCATGCCGAGGGGATCGCGAAATGAGCGCCTGCAGAATCTCCGACCACGGCGACGCCGAGAGGGTTGGTATTCTCGCAAAGAAGCTCTTTCCAAGGCTTTTTGGTCTGAGGATCAATGCCCTTGATTCCATTGCAATTGAAATCGATACCCGGGTTGAATTTCGGATTAATCTTCCTTCCAGGATATATACTACCATCGAGATCATTGCAGTCCTTGCCTCTCCAGTTCGATCCTCTCAGCCAGGAGACGTCACTAAAACCGTCACTGTCGAGATCGAATGCCGGTTGATGATCCTTGAAGACCTTATCAATTAAGTCCTTTATCCATTGCCATGGCTTCAATCCGTTTTGCTTTATTGGCATGCCGCGATATTTGAGATAACCTTCAATTGTGAAGGAGAGCTGAGGGTATGGATACTTTTTCGGCCTTAGGCGACATTCGCCTGAATCGCACAAGCCGACGAGTTGGCAGATTTCATCTGAAGAGAGCTTGCTCATCAGACCTGCGATGATTGAACCTCCATAAATCTTAATGAATTCAATGCAGGTGTCTCTAAGCAGCTCGTTTTTAAACAGAGTGCAGAAATGCTCTTCGATGAAGACATCGAAAGGCTGTGGATGAACAACCACGTACTGCATAAGGAGGTCGAGTCCGACCGAGCAGAGCAAGCAGCTCCATTTCACATCGAGCTTCAGTATCTTATCTGAAACGGTTGGGCTGGTAGGATTGATTCTGTGGGGTAAAGAACCAGAAGCCAGGCCCAGAGAAGAGCTCAGAACGAGTATGATGGCTAATGTTGGTAGGAGCTTCATAATCGCTCGAAGAAAGTAAAGATTGTGTCAGAAATTATTTTAATGGAAAGATTCTGGAGCGTTCGTTTTTGAAGGAAAGCCTTAAAACCATTGTAAAATTCTTTTACTCATAAAATTGTATTTTCTGTTGTGTTTATGTTTTCTGGAAAACTTCTGAGACAGGTCCTTGAGAAAAATTTGGGTATCTTGACTTTCTGAAAAAGTTTTTTGGAGTACAGAAAATACTATATGAAAAAAAAAATGTTTAAGAGTTGCAAAAAACGCTGAAAATACAAATCGTTAAAATCTAACTTAAAATAAGATAAAATCGAAGTTTTTAAGTAGTTAATTGTATCTACGATAGCCAAAAGAATTAATTTGATGGTCTCTCTTGTCTTCCGGAAAATATGTGCAGACCCACTGAAAATTTGTTACCTTTTGGAATTATGATATTGTGCAGAGTTATGGTATCACGGTGTTACCTAACGCAGTATTAACAAATAACTTGAAGTGAAATTTCCTGGGAGTAGAAGGCCTTGTAAGCGCCTTCAAAGAACCTATCACTTTCAATTTCAAACTCAAGATTCTAAATAGGATTTCGATGACAAGATTTCGAATTAAGCAATTCCAGAGATGATAAAATGCTTAAATTTTCTTATTCGTGAATTTATTGATATGAGATTTGAACTTTTTTAGTATTTGTGAATTTCGTAGAAGCTGAGATGAACAGAATACTGCCTCGGTGATTTCTGAAGATGGCCGATTGAGTGCTTAGCCAACAATCTAATTATTCAGACCACGGCTATTTATCTTTTATTCTGTGAATAAGAATATGAATTTGACTTGATCAATCACCATTAACAAACCAAGAGGCTTTTTATAGAAGCCAGCCATAAAATTTATTCGTACATTGAGTTGTAGTTCATTTTCTTTAGACCTTTCAAGTTCTGGCTCAAAGTTTGTGAGCGCTATATTTTTTTATCCTCTACTTTAGGATGAAAAATTTCACTCGTACTCCTAATCAAAGGCAAAGGAAATTATGATTGTGATTGAATGAATTGAGAATCCATTTGTAGTGGAAGTTCCCTTATAATCGAAAAGTTGGGTTTGTATTTTTGCGACTCAGAAAGTTAAAGAAAATTTTAAGGAGGAATGTATGAAGATACTCTTAAAAGGAAGATTAGATTATAATCGTTGTCATACTTAGTTCTGAAACACTATATTCATTATACCCAATAACGATTCTCCCAAATTACTTCTTGTAGCTGCTTTCCCCTTGTACAATTATTGACTTTGATTCTTTCTCAAATGAAACAGACAGACGTAGTATAGTCTAGTATTGATTAAATAAGAATAATGTAAGCTGACTAAACAGTGAAAATTTACGGTGTTTTGGAATTTCTCCAGTATAAATCAATTTTCCAGTCATTGAAATCCAATAATGCTGGCGCGGCTGAAGCAAACGCGAGCATATCACCGCTTGGGCTCCACCTCACACAGTTGACTGACCCTAGATGATAACAATTAGAACTCAGGAATAATCTATTAAACAAAAAAAAAAACATGCCTTGTTTGGAAATACCATCGAAAGTTTGGACAAACGTTGATTTTCGTTTGTCAAATATCTTGATAGTTCTATCACCACAACCTGAAACCAATAAATTTCCATTGCTCTGGCAAACATCAAGCGAGTACTTTGCTATTAAATAATGTTTCATGAATATCAAATCAAACAAAAAGCCACAAAATTCACCAGTTTAAAAACTTAAAATTAATCCTTTTACAGCATCTTTGGTATTTTTTGGTGTGAAGATATAGTGCAAAAATCATGGTAATTTTTTGATTCTTTAGTGGTTATTGTTCTATAAATAATAATTAGTGAAATAACTATTAATCTGTTAAAATAATTTTCAAAACAAATATTGCGGTGGAATTCATTGGTGATTGGATTACCCCTGATGAAAGTTTTATAGAACTAAAAGTATCCTTTCAGCCGTGATATTTTTTTTAATTATTTGACAAAATATTAAATTTATTCTCAGGTGATACACTGAGTTCTTAAATCAAGAACAACAATGTTGATGAAGAAGTTTACGCGAAGATATATTTTTTTCGATGAACGAATGATCGGTCATTTAATACTTGAGTTTTTCCTAGAGAACAAGCTGTATAAAGCAATTAAATCAATAGAGAACTTCATGAAGAAATAAATACCTATCATGTACATGAATTAAGCATATCCTACTGAAGCAACCGCAGAATTTGTGTAGGTATTCTATGCAGTCTCAATAAGAGATTGGAAGCACTTTTAGAGAGCAGGCTAGAAGCTACATCCTTCCTGTCTGATCGATCATATCAAAAAATAATAACATAAGCAAAAACTACTAATGTTAAAGAAAAAAAAGAGTATTGGAAGGAACCGATCCGACGAAAGACACTCCTCTCTCTCCGAATATTGATGGACGAAACAAAGGTGAACATACTCCTACTGCGTAGATAATAATTATAATACTTACTACTGACGGCTAATGTAGCTCAGATATCGCCAACTGGCGATTTAGTAATTGGCAGTTCTACAGAATCACGAGATGTAGATAACTCTACTTGAGCTTTGAAAATCATTGCAGTCGGAGTCAACTACATATTACAAGGGGAGTAGCATATATGCGATAGAGAGACTTTAATTATTCGATTAAAAATTTATTACTCATACATAGAAATTGGAAGGAGCAAATTCTGGGTAAATTTAGAAATTCTCAATTTGAGTAAAAATGAGATCGGGAAGACATAGGAGCACATGAGCGGGAACGATTGGTGAAAATAATACCTGGGAGAAACTAGTTAAGCTTGATTTAAGTTGATGATAAACAAATGATAATATTCATTTGTAGCAATGGGACTTGGAAAGCTCTCAAGTATCTCTACTTAGGATACAACCCAGCTGTCCTGGAAGCAACAGATGCTCTCAAAGCCATAGAAGACATCACTTCGAAGAGTTTGGAACAAATTGATCTGCCAGGCAAGTTTGGAGCAGGCATTACTGCAATACCTAAAGTATATTGGGACAGAAAGTGTCATAGAATTACCATTAGCGAAGAAAATATGTAATGTATTCCATGCGGAAATCATTGGACTCAACACAGCTTGGACTAGCCTACAAACACTTGATTTGAGAGAGAACTCGATTGGAGTTAAAGTAGCTACCGCATTGAGTCACAATACAACTTGGACTAACCTACAAATACTAAATTTGAGAAATAACAAGATCAGAGATAAGGGAGCTACTGCATTGAGTCAGAATATAACTTGGAATAACCTGCAAAAACTAAATTTGGGATACAACTCGATTCGATTGGTGGGGAAGGAGCTGCAAGTTTAAAGAAAAATCAGGCTTGGCCTAAAAAACATTGAAATAAAATACTAGTTCTATTCTAATCATGCTGATTAATATAGCTTCAGCTTCCATCTTTCGAGAGTATTGAAAATGTATTTTACCTACCAAAATTTATAGCAGTCTTCCTCTTTAACAGATGCCTTTGCTATTTAGAAATACAAAATTCATATTTCCAAAGTAGACACCAAATTCGTTCATTTCTGCTCTCCCTCATATATCAAATGATTTTATTAGAAAATATAAATGTAGTAATGTCTCTTTAGGAAGGTTCAAATTTCAATAGATTTTTCACAATTATCAAGAACCTGAAATAACGAAATCGATTCTTTATCATGAGAATATTGCAAAGTGTGAAATTTTCAAGGAATTCAAAGTATCTCGTTTTTCAGGATGAATTTCACGATCTGTTTCCCAATCTTTTGCAAGAATTCTGATATCTTAGAAGACTCCGATTTAAAACTGAGATATAGATATGCAAACCTAAAGTTTTCATTCCAAAAAGCAAATTATTTAGTTATTTATATTATAATCTTTGAGAAGGAATAAAGCGACCCGCAGATAACATTATAAACGTAAGTTGAGCTTCCGAATTTTTACAAGTCTTAATTAAACCTAGACAGAGAGAAAGAAAGAAAATAAATAAATAAAACAAGATGTAAAATACAAACGAGAAAATTTTCAACATCCAACTGCCTCTAATTTCGATTTCTACCAAGTTAGGAATGCCATTTTGAGGTTAAGTTTATTATTTAGCTAAATATGATATGATGAGAAACCGATTTTATGAAACTTCAGAAACATCACATCACAGCAAACTAAAATATGTGTTTTTGTCGATTTTTCCTATGAAAGTACCCAAACCAGTCTAGAATAAACTAGTTATTGCAAGAAATCTTTGAGAGATTCTCACATTTTTCGGTGAATTCACTAAAATGCTCGGCAGATATACCGATAATTAAAAAAAAAAAACCGCTTGAAATGCTGTTACACCTCTTTTACTGTCGCTCATTATCGATTTTTGAGTAAATAACATGAACAGAGATACAAGGCTTCAGAAATTCTGATTTCCTCTCTGAATAAAAACTTTCGTAACAGTTAGTAATATCTGGGTTCTACTCAACTCAGGTAATTAATTAAGACTTCAGAGAGTTATTAAATTAAGACTTAGGAAAGTTGATTGATTACTTAAGGAATAGAATTTATTCATACTCAAATCTCAAATCCCAAAACAATAAGGTTAACAGAAAACAAGAAAATGCTTCCAGCAAACAATGAAAAAGAGGATTCATCCAATCTCGTCGACGAGAAAGCAAAGCAATTGCAAGATGAAACGCTTGGAGACTCTCAAAAGAAACCATCAACGATCATTGGTATTATATTTTTCGTCGTAATCATTACATGAGCACTTTTTTAAAACAGATAGCATCCCTTCACAGCCGAAGCTACTTGCTTGGTCCTCAAACAGGGATAATAAGATCAGTATTGTTGAAATTGAAACCCAGCAAGAATTTGCTAATTTCGATGGAGTGCAACTTATCAACAAGAATGCGAGTATTTTTCAACTTTCCATTTCTGATTCAAATTCGGTCACAATACATTAAGACCCGCATTGGACTCATGTGAAAGAAATTGCAAATACCGGATTTCTTGTTTCTGTTCATCACAGCCCTTCAATGTCTGCTAATCTCGAAGTGTTCGGTGTCTCACAGAAAGAGAAAATTCAGAAAATATATCAAGCCACAGAAGTTTCTGGAAGTAGAATCATTCTTAATTAATATCAAGTTCCATTTTTTTCTCCTATGTTAGTTACTGGATATGGAGATGTGACATATAACCCACGAAGGAACTTTCTTGGGGCAATGAATGTTGCAGGGAAGGTAGCCTATCAGTTGTACAATTTTGACACATTGAAGTCCGATGACACCTTCACACTCATCCGAAAATCAAGTTGGCACCCCCAATATAGTACTGAAGAAGGTAGTTAATAAATTTATTTCCCACTGCCGACCCATGCTAACATATTTGCATCTAGACAACTTCATAGCTGGCCTTAATTTCAATCCTAATGGAGAGATTGCAGCAGCCATTGATCTGTATGGAGTCTGTTTAATATCAGATGTAAACACCGGCAGTTATCGCTTTCATTTGAACATGGAGATGAACCTAAATTGGGGTAGACAAACTTATTGAAATATATAATTTCCAGCGTCTCTCTTCCTCTAATGAAACCAGAGATATTCGTTTCACTTTTTGCAATAATTGCTTGACAGCACTAACATTCTCAACTACTATAATTACTCGTTAGATCCTTGTGCACGTTGCAGATGGAGCTCTAATCCTGATGAGCCATTATTATTTGTCAAGTATGATCGGAGACTTCTCAATATCCTAGACACTGAGAAGAAAGCTCTCCTTTTGAAGAATCCAATACAAATCGACTCAAAAAGTAAACAAGCAGATTTTATTCTTCTTCTCCTTTCAATTGGAAGATGAGGATTAACTGTATAATTTTACGTTTTGAACTGATTTATTTTTGATAATTCTCATTTGATTTTACATTCTCAACTGTTAGATGAGACACACTGGATTGATATCTGCCAGAGCAATGGAAGTATGTTGGCTGCAGGAGGTAGAGATAGCACAATCAAGATATTTGATAAACGAGAATCAAATATTGTCCAAACTTTTGATGGTATTCATACAAGTAATATTTGTTGTTTAATGAATTATTTCTGATTCTATACATTGTTCTTAGAGGATATCAATTGTGTGAGATGGAGTCCAACTGGTGATATGCTCGCGAGTGCTTCAGATGATAAGACAGTAGCACTATTGGACTTCAAGACTTGGAAAAAGCTATATACTGGAAAAACCTCAGATGAGAGTAAATTTTCACTGTTTGATTCATGAAGGTTATTCTGATTTCTTCTTAGTGCCTGCTATGTCAGTCTGCTTCATTTGAGAAAGAATCAAAGTTAATCATCCCCAACGAAGAAAGCAGCTACAAGAAATAATTTGGGAGAATAATGATCGACAACAATGAATAACAGGGGAGTTTTAAAACTATCATCACAGCGATTATCATCATTTTCTTCCTTATTTTTCAGCATAATATATATCATGCATTCTCTCTATCTGAAAAACGAAACAATTGGTTAAGGAAAACTGAACATTCACACAACAAACAGAAATGATATTTTCTTCAGTTTGCTTCCTCGTAAAAAGTGAACCCAGCTTTTCAATTCTAAGTGAACCCTAAACATTATATGATAAAATGATTTTGAGTCACAAAAATAATGAAGAGATTGAATGCTTCCGCTTTTCAGCTATCGCCAACCTTTGAAGAACATCCATTGACCTCGAAGAGATGGTACGCTTATTTCTTTTCAAGATGATATCGCTCCAAGGATTCCTCGTTGTGAGTTATATTGGTCCCATTTCCCTCATCAGTGACTTAACGAAAAATGAACTGCTTAAAGTAGGGATATAAACAGCTTAAGTTCAGTCGGATGAATTTGACTGGAAGCCAAAACCTCAAATTCTACCCACATTGTGCTGTATGAATGTATCAGATCCTTAAAAAGCAGCGGTCCTCGATGCTCTCGAAGAAAAGCTATCCTTGATAGAATTGGAGTATATAAATACTTTAACAATATTATTTCTGATTTCTTATTGTTATTTATATAGATTCTATCTATTGTGTGAGATGGAGTCCAAGCGGTGATATGCTAGCGAGTGCTTCAGATGACAGGACGGTAGCACTATTGGACTTCAAGGCTGGAAAAAAGCTTTATACTGGAAAAACCTCAGACGGAAGTAAATTTTCAATGTTTGATTAATATAGATTGTTCTTATTTACTTCTTGGAGCCTGCAATGTCTGTCTGTTTCATTTGAGAAAAATTCA
>ENA-UOTX01000433-UOTX01000433.1-compost-metagenome-genome-assembly--contig:-NODE-433-length-45000-cov-13.285956_pt1 | contig 45000 bp, 27 predicted proteins | sample MGYA00238143_ERZ746982 | MGnify/ENA primary metagenome ERZ746982 (study PRJEB28758, sample SAMN06268862) | compost metagenome | isolation source: single cell | place: USA: California, Emeryville, Joint... | reverse complement strand
CAATGCGATCATTCTCTTGCATTGTAGAATAGTTATACACTATTTCATCTTATATTGACTGCTTATAATTAATGGTGCCTTTATAAGGCTATGACCCTCAGTATTTTTATCGTTGGCCATAAGTCCTCATTTTAGCTAAGTCATAAGCAAACTGACTCATCCTCACACTATTCTTAGTAGGATACAGGTCAGAGTCTTCCCAGGCAACAATGAGCCTGTTTTCATTTGGGATCTTCAGAACCATACAGCTTTTCTGATCTCCTTTCGATTTTTGGTTGGCTTGCATAACATTTCCGATCATGGCTCCCTCAGGGTCAAAAAAGGCCAGGAAACACCCACTTCCATTTCCATCACCCTCAGTTCCTTGCGCAAAGGTTATCGCAAAATAGTTTGCTCCGAGATGAACTCCTCTCGGGAGCACATACCACGGAGTAACTCCCTGCATCGCAATGGGAATTGAATTCTCACTGCCAATCCGATATAGGAGCGCATCCATGATTTGAGTCACCAGTAAGCCTCGGTCCCGGTCAAGCCACATAGCAACGATTGTATCATTCCCGAGAGCAATTAGACTTGATGAATACTGAACCTTCCTTGCATATTTGTTTATTCTGATATCTCCTGTAATTGGGTTGAAGCTAGAATCAAAAACTTTTCCATAAACGTCCCATCCCTTCCTGGCATCACCCCAAGTCGTTGACCACGTGATAATGAACCCGCCTGATGATAATCCAACTACTCTGGGACTTGCTTGAGTCTCATCTGTGTTGCTATTCACCAAAAAATTGGATTTGAAGAGATGAGCTCCTGTATTGGTCACGTTGTAGATTACAGCATAGATATCAAGATCATTTTCAGTTCCAGCTGAAAAGGCAACAATGAACGCATGTCCTTCATTTAAAGAGGCGATGTCGAAACGATTGTTACAATAAGAGAGTTTGCAATCCAGATTTGGGTTTCCTTGATCTCCCACAACATTGATATTAGCGACAAACTCCTCTCCAATTCGATTCCAAATGTTATCGAATATCGCACATACAATATCCCAACCATTGCCTTCTCCATTAGATGCCCAGCATGCTGCCATCATGTTGTCGGCTAAAGAGATGACCATCGGTGAATTTTGATCATTCTTCGTATTAGTGTTCACTTGGATTGTCGTTAATACCCCTATAGGGGACTCCTTTGAGAAAAGGGCGCCTACGACTCTACTCGAAGACGGATCTGTCGCGGTATTGCTGCCTGCGCCATTACTCAAAGGAGCAGTACCAGGCTTATTGTCATAAACAATCGCGATATTACCGTTCGGTTGGGCCGCCAACCAAGGGCGATAAATGCTCGTTCCCAAGGAACCATTGAACTCTATTTCATCTCTGAACCCGTAGAGGAATGTAGGGTTTCGCTGAACCGGCAAGTATTTTTCGTAATTCTTCAAGTTGAAAGTGTATATGGTCGAGAAAATATCAGAATCGCTATCATTGTTGTTTTGAAATGTGAACACTATTTCAACAGATTTTATACTAGGACCGTTTCTCACTGAAAGATGAGGGAATTTGTAATCAATATAATCTGTTGTTATCAAAAAAGGGCTTCCGATCATATCACCATTATCATCGACAACTACGCCCTGTATTTCGAGGTAGGTCTCATCTCGAGTCGTACTGGCACCCCATACAATTATTGCAAATGTTTGGTTTTCTACTGTGAAAGCAACCGCATTTGACACTTTCCCAAATCTGTCGATATTGCTTGTATAATTCCTGAGTTGGCCAATTCGCGTTCCGTTATGGTGCACAAGCTGTGCTGCAAGGGATTGGGGACGAGGGCCGAAACGGCCGCCATTCAAACCACACAAGATTTTTTCGCCACTGAGAGCCACGACTCCAGTATTGTACTGATAGTCCTTCAGGTCAACAAAGATTCTAGATGCAGGAGCCTCAGCAGCCCTGATTCCGTCCGACTTTCCAAGTTTGTCGACCATTTTGAAGAAACTGACCCCACCTTTGTTGTTGAGTTTATCAGAACCGATCCAACTAACGCAGAACAGCCCTTCTCCCACAGAAATCACTCGAGGGGTACCACCACCTGGTTTATTTATCTGAAATTCAGCTGTTATTGGATTCCCATTGAGATCGAAATATGCTCCGAAGATATCATCAGAAATACTATCGATCCAAACAACCATAAAACCTGTTTTACTTTGATCAAGTGCTGCAGAAAGTTTAATTTCTTCGTTGCCTGATTGAGCGATATTCTTCTGATTAAGCTTAAACTCTTTGCCAATACGTTCAAGGGAATTAGTAAACTTCCTCCCGCAAATTCCCTTTTGGTTTTCTGAGAACCAGAGGACAATAAATGTGCCTTCAAGAACAATGATCAAAGGTGTAGTTTGATCTCTGGAGGTGTCCGTGTTCACTTGAACTAGAGAAGTAGTACTACTGTATGGTTTAGTGAGGTAAATTCCTAGACCTTTATCATCTGGGCCTGCAAATGCCATGATAATTTCCCCGTTGCTGAGAGTCGCTACAAAGGGGTGCTTCTGGTTCCCTTGCTGACCGCCGTTAACAAGAAGCTCTTGCGTTGTGTTTATGATAAACGGGTTTCCTGCTAAGGAGGAGAGAACGTTGAGACTGACAGCGTAGAAGATTAATGCTAGGTGAAGACGATTCATTTCGTTGTTTGCTTAGAAATTTATTTATTCACTCAGGAACTTGGGCCTTATAAGTTAGCTCAAACCAACAAATCAGTAATTAGTTATCGAAAATCGAAAATTTTTGAATTGCTATCAGTGTACAGATAGAAAATAATATAGAAAATTGATATAACTGTTCTTAGTTTTTCATGTAAGAGCGTTAAATCTTGAAGGTTTATTCCGTTGACGATCGATTGACTTATTTTAGTTCGAGAGGATCATATCGGTTGACTAAATTAGAGGAGATTTTGCAGGACGAAGTTCAGTTGTACAACTTAAGGAAGAAATCTCCACTATAGCATATTTGAATTTGCATTACAGTAAGTGAAGTCGATGCTTGAATTGCACCATTCAACTGGAACAACCAGTAATAAACAGTACAGACTAGAATAATAAATTCTCGTTCTTACGCTTTTCTTGCGACTAGAAATTACAACTTTTTCAGATCTATGACAAGTTGATATGATAATTTTTCTCCAACAAGGATTTGCAAAATGCATGCAATCTAACATTTTGTTTATTCATGTTAGTACATGTTAAAATTGGAAGTGTTAAAGGCGTGTCTTCTTGTATTACTCTTCAAATTCTTCAAATGAGCTTCACCGAAAATGGCTATGCTCCTGTGAAAAATTAAAGATGACATTCGTTAAGAAAGATATCTGTTCTCAATCTCTGTCATAAAAGACCCTTTCATGCTTATTCCTGAAAAATCAAAATTTTTGAAAGCATTAACGATTTTATCGATAATTCATTCATATACGAGCTTAATTATGCGTTTAACGAAAGTTTAAACATTGCTCGAGAAGGATGAGAAAAGTAATCCGAATTATTTTCAAATTCATTAATTACAAATTTCACTCAGCAACCCAAAAAAAAGGGTATTAAGTGGGGATATGATTATCGGTTTAGCTTAGATAGACAGATATCACTAGTTTGCTCTGGGAACTCAATGAAATCCATTCAGAAGTGGCACATTTACGTTTATATAATTATAAATATTTCTCAATTTAATGTTGGGATTGTACTATTAATAAATAATAATTATGGATTATTGCATTGGCCACTAATCTGTTCTGGACGGAAACTCTTTTAAGCCTTTGCTGTTTGCACCTTTCTCGTCAAATGTAGTTTCACAGGTTCCATCGGCTCGTACATCACCTTAAATCCTAACTGCATCTTATAGTTAGACGGCACTAGCTTAAAATCGAAAGTTGTTAGGAAAGTCAGAAGCACTAATTTCGCTTGTATCATTGCGAAATGCTGGCCAATGCAGTTTCTCATCCCTGTTGAGAATGTCAGGAAAGAAAATGGTTCCATATGTGGTGAGATGACTCCTTTCATGAATCTTCTTGGGTTAAATTTCTCAGGATCCTCCCAATATTTTGGATTCACGTTATTAGCCTGAATCGCAACTCCAACGTAATCACCTTTCTTGATTTCGATATCGAGAAGCTTATGATCACGAATAGCCTCTTTAACTGTAAACCCACCTCCTGGGTGCAGTCTGAGAACTTCTTTCAGCACCGAATGCATTAACTCCAAACTATTAAGCTGACTGATGCTGGTCACTTTTCCATCCGGAATGACGCGATGAATCTCCTCTACCAGCTCGGTTACTAAGTCGGGATATAATGCCAGATAGTACAAAGTCATCGCTAATAGAACACTAGTTATATCTGTTCCAGCAAATAGCAGTGTGATAAATTCTCCACATATAGATTCATCATCAAGAGTATTCGTGCGATCTTTGTATTGCTTTTGAGCTTCTAAAAGTCCTTCGATTATGTTGCTCCCTTTCTGATGCGAACCAGATTCTATCCTTCTCCGGGTTTCTTGGATTATTTGAAGCATTAGTTTCTTAAATTTTATGGAATTTGCAACGAATTTTCCGTAAGGCCTCACTAATGTCCTCTTGATCACATCTGGCATTGGCACGAAAAATAATGGATTTTTGGTTCCCTGGATCACAGTCTCGAAAATTTCGATGAGATAGGTGAGGGAGGACTTTCCTTCAATCATACGCTTGTCCACATTTTCTCCAAAGAAAGTCTGTCCGGTAATCGCAGAAAACACCTTTTTCATCTGATCTCTTGGCAAGAACTCCTCCATTTCTTGTTTTGAGAGATTTTCGAAAAACTCCACAGCGGTTATATGGTTGTCCTTGATGCTTCTTTCCAGCACATCGAAATGGAAGGACTCTGATAAAATTTTTCTATGGAGTTTCCATTCTTCTCCTGTAAGAGTGGTGATACCGTTTTTCAACAACGGGTCGGCAAATTTTTGCAGCTGCAGTCTATCATAGTCAGTGATGATACGGTTGTTATACTCTTTAATGTGTTCGGGGCCCGAAAGAGTTAAAAGAACCAAAGGACCTCGCTGAACCAAAAAGGCTTTGGCGTCAGGATGTTTCTTAGCAGCATCTTTGATAGGTTGCATCGCATCTCCATATTTTTCTAAGAGACTTTGTTGTTCTTTGTAGAAATTGAACCCGATCCAGGGCACAAGAAGGATTCCTTGCTTGAGAAATCTTCTTTTTCGCTGATACACAGAAATTATTAAAGATGAGATCTTGTATGCGATAGTCAGACCTATTAACCCACCTACAATTTTGAGAAGCAGCCAGACGTTGAAAATGGAAGGGAAATCGATCATAGGAATTGAGAATATTTTAATATTATTGTGAGATTACTAAGGAATTAACGTATAAATAGAAGAATTTCTGGAAATTATACCGTGGTTTTTAATATGCAGAAAATGATATCGTAGTTTCCACGATAACAAATTAAATTTTACAGATCTTTCTAACTTGAGGCTCAAATTCTTCTTAACTCCTTACTTGGTAAAATCGATTTCTTACAAGAAAGTTAAAGTCAAACTAGTTGGAGTGAATGAAGCGAATTTTTTGGATGTATGATGAATGAGTTTGTTTGACATTATTTCAAGGCATTGCGACTTTTGATCCAAGTGGAATAATTTTCCATTTTTTTCACTTTTCAAAATTGAATAGTTGCATAATGTGAAAACGTTAGAAGAAAATTGGCGATTGTCTGTTAAGTTGATGACGCTCACTGTGTTTTTGCGGCAAAATGATTTATCTTGTGTCTTCTATATGAAATCTCAATACTAACCAAGTTCTTGCTATAATAATTCATAAGGGGTAAACGTTGTAATAGCTGTAAAGTGTTACTGATATTCAAAGTTGTGTCTATCTTTGATTCTAGTTTTATTCGCTTCTAAACATGACCTCGAATAGCGCACCAAATATCTACTCTAAAGATATCAGATCATTAATATCAGAAATTTTTATCAAGATCGAATTAACATCTAACCTCTATTTTTTTTTTCAGGAATCAGCTCAAATTACTATCTGTTATATTTTGATCTTTTTCTATTGAATCAAAGCCCACCTCACAATGTGCCATTTCTTAATGATTCTGTAAAATAAGACTACTCACTTTGAACCATAGATATGTTCTTAAAATCCTCTTTTTGATATTGCATGCAAACTAGTCTCAGCCTCACAAGCTATTCACAATTGTTGGCAGGTTTGAGCTCTTAAAAGAATGTTCATGTGTCTTTTTTCAGTTAATTAGTATTTTTGTATTAAAGGTGTTTCAAGAGATAAATTAATAGAGGTCGATATAAAAATAATCGAAATGCCAATCAAATTAGATTTGCCAATAATGGTTTATTTCTTTTAACTTATCATTATTTCTCCTTCCTGTTCAAAATTAGTTTCACAGAGTCCATTGGCTCATACAACACCTTAAATCCCAGCTTCATCTTGTAACCCGGCGCCAGCTTGAAATCGAAAGTGGTTAGAAAAGTCGCTAGGACCAACTTCGCTTGAATCATCGCAAAATGCTGACCAATGCAATTCCTCATCCCGGTCGAAAAAGCCAAGAAGGCAAACGGCTCCATATTTTGCGCTGAGGCCCCTTTCATAAATCTTCTTGGGTTGAACTTCTCAGGTTCCTCCCAATACTTAGGATTCGCATGGTTTGCTTGGATCGCCACTCCAACGTAATCACCTTTCTTTATCTTTATATCAAGGACCTGAGTGTCCCGAATTGCTTCTTTGGAGACTATCACAGCTGGAGGATGCAGCCTCAGAACCTCTTTCAACGTTGAATGCATCAACTCCAAGCTATTCAGTTGGCTAATGCTTGTCAATTTCCTCTCAGGAATCGCGTGTTGGATCTCTTCTACTAATTCTGCCACTAAATCAGGGTATAGTGACAGATAATACAACGTATTTGATAGCAGTACACTAGTTACATCTACCCCAGCAAACAACAGGGTTATAAACTCTCCTCCAATTGACTCATCATCAAAAGTCTTAGTCCGGTCTTTAAACTGCTTTTGAGCCTCTAAAAGTCCTTCAATGATATTTTTTCCTTTGAGATTTGGATTCGCCTCGATTCTCTCGCGAGTCTCCTGTATTATTTGATGAAGCAACCTTTTCAATTTCTTTGAGTGATCGATGTATCTTCCGTAAGGAGGAACTAACTTTTTCTTTAAAAATTCCGGCATTGGCAGAAACATTAATGGGTTTTTGCCAGATTTCACTGCATCGTCGAATATCCCTATCAGATAAGATAGACATGACTTGCCATCGATCATGTGTTTTCCCACGTTATCTCCGAAGAAGGTCTGGCCGTTTATCGCAGAAAATATCAATTTCAGTTGTTCTCTTGGCACGAAATTTTCCATTTCTTGAGGAGAAAGGTTTTCGAAGAATTCAACGGTTGCCAGGTGGTTATCTATGATGTTTCTTTCAAAGAGATCAAAGCGAAAAGAATCCGATAAAACTTTCCGATGGAGCTTCCAGTCTTCTCCTGTAAGCGTGAGAATTCCATTCTTCATAAGCGGATCCATGATTTTTTGGATGCTCATTCTGTCATAATCTGAAATAATTCGGTTGTTGAATTCTTTAATATACTCTGGACCGGTCAGACTCACTGCTATCATAGGACCCATTTGAACTAGCAGTGCTTTCGAGTCAGGATGTTTCTTAATAGCTTCTTTAATTGGGTACATCACGTCTCCGTGCTGATCTAGGAGTCTGCTCATATCTTTGAGGAAATTAAGTCCGAAAAATTTAACGAGACGGATTCCTTGTTGAAGATAGCGCTTCTTTAACATTGAAAGGGAGATTCCGAATTTAATGGCCTTGTAGAGGATCATTAAGAGAAAGAATCCGGCTAAAATCTTCAGAAATGTCCAGATACTGAACGAGAAGGGGAGAGCGCTCATTGGATTGAGAGGATATTTGGAGTTTAAAGCAAAATTTTATTGAAGATTTATATTTCGATGAGCCAATTTATAGCAGAGAACTTAAATAGTTTGTTATATCGTAATTTATACGATAAGGAAATTCAACTCGTGAGCTCACTTTCTGATCTACTGATTACTCTTTCATTATCCTGCTTATGAAATTGAGTGCTTAAAGCCATCAAGGCTGATGAAAAACATCTCTGAAACAGCTTTGTGTTTGGATCCATAGCTCGTCTTCAGCCAGATGCGAGAAATGATAGGATATCAGGTAACAGTTAAAATTTGATATCCATTTGGTATCTTGATTGAGATAAAGATATATATTATTGATTTCATTTTTATGACACAGTCTGATCTATTGAGTCTATAAAGAATATTCCTGTTTGTATATCAAGTGCTTTTTTCTAATTATAAAATATGTAGGCTTAATTTGATTCAGTTTTGCTAATTGCCAATGAGAAATTTTAAACTGATCATCTATCTAATGGAGTGTAACAATTGTGAAACTGGTAAATATACAATATTTGTGAAAATATGAAAAAAAATGAAACTCAAAGACGAAAAATTTAGAAAAGTTTTAACTGGTTTCATTAGAAAACAGGAAATTCTCATGGAAGTTATTATTCTGACTGCCCTTATTTCATAAAAGACTACTTAAAAAATTAAAGTGAGAACACAACCGATTTACTTTCAAGAATCGGCTGGAATATCAATAGGCGCGTCAGACTTCCCGTCCTCTTTATCGAAAGCGCTTCTATTTGTTTCACGTTCAGAATGCATATTTTCCCTTTCTGAGTGAATATTTATGAGCGGTCTCTCCGTTCCTCGACTCGATGAAAACATGTCCTCTGTTCGGGCTGATGTGGGTACCAAACTGAATTTGATCTTCGGGAGCTCCGTATATGATGGATCAGAGGGCTTCTTCTTGCTGAGAGTGCTGAGACGATCTTCTTGGCCGTCAGAGGGCTTTTTATCACCTGAGGCGGTTTCGGATATAATCAACTCATCTGAGACGATTTTCAACGGCATCTCTGTGTTTAAGGCATCATCTCTGTGCGAATCTAAAATTCTAGGCTCACTGTCGACCAAATTATTAGTTATTGGCAAATGTCTTCCAAGCCGCCTTATCGGAGGGGCATTATTGTTGAAATCATGGAATTCTAGAGTAAATCTCGTAGTGTTTTTACGTAATTTGAACTTGGAAATTCCTCTTGGTGTGAGAGAATTCGCGCGAATTTGTAAAGGGTCCAAAAACATTTTCCGGATTGAATCTGGATTATGACTCGCTGAGCGTTCGATGTCATGATCTGAAGGAACCCTAGTTTCACCGTTTTGAGCTCCTTCCTTTGATTCAGGTCTCCTTGTGTCTACTGAAAGAAGATTATCAGGGTCGTTTTCACTTGCGAAGGCTCTAAACGACGCTTTGGGGGTGGACTCCAAATTCGGTATGCTCCCCATAGAATTTTGCGACCTGCGAGATTGACCAGGTATTTGAAGGAAATCGTTATTGTTGGATTGCCTTCCAGACAAAGCCTCCTCAAACACATCAGCATTCTGACGACCAAATGATATATTAGTCGGTGTTAACAGGTTAATGGATTTCAGGTCTTCATTCTGATGTAATGATGAAGCAGAGTCTTGCCTGGGAAAGTTAAGAGACATTCTGTTGTCCTGGACGTCGCTAGGGGTGATTTGTGCGTCCTTGGAATCTGGCGTCTGAAGTGTGAGGGTATGGACCATCAGTTTCCTTCGAATTTTGAACTTGGAGGAGTTGAGAGTGCTGCTGCGTGGATTCAATGGGGTGTTTGATAGAGATCGTGACACTAGTGGGGGATCGTTATCTGCGGTCAAGGTTAAAGTTTTTGCGGGGCTCATTGTGCTACCAGTGAGTCTCGTCTCGCTACTTTTGAGCGAAAATTCTGGGTTTGATTCAGAGTGGAGTCCACTGAAGTCAACTTTGTGGCGTGGAGACGTGGTCGAATCCTTCATTTCATCCATGTTGTCGATAAGCATTAATTCTTTAGCCTGTGCTGCAGTTGAGACCTCTCGACGCTCGAGTCTTTTCTTGTGCTCTCTTCGTCTCTCTCGATAAGCCCATATCTTCATGTAGACTTCCTGGAACACTTTCCAGGCAGAGAGCAAGGACATATAGTAGTACGTTAACACCATCATAAAGCACATTGTTACAATCACCCAGCCGACTACAACCCTCAAAGTCGATTTAACGTTGCTATCAGGTGCCCATCCATCATATTTGTCGTCTATTCCCAGCATCATCACGCATGTGCTTAGAACTAAATAGATGGACTGCTGAAACACCTCGGGATACAAATCCTTCTCTTCGGCAAGTGGCCTGTAGTACCATATATAAGACGTATAGCATAGACTTATCATGAAGTTAAGCACGCCTTGGACAAGAGGATAGTTGTAGAGATACACAACGATTAGAGAAAACAATACTGAACGGGTGATAAACAGCGGCAGCATCATCAGCTGAGGAAGCTTATCGTCTTTAAGTTCACGAAAAGCTATCATAGCCCATTGAAATCTTTCCTCAGCTCTATCGATATTGCTGTGAGTCTTCATGTACTCTCTAATTTTGAGGCACATATAGAACGCATAGACTGGAAGGATAAACCCCAAGATCAGACCAACGAAAGAAAAGATCTCGTTGACTACCTCTCCGAATGAGGATTTGAGATAGAAGGTCTGGAAGAAAGTAGCAACGGAGAGGTCGATTTGATAAGACAGGTATGCCATGAGCAAAACATTTCCTTTGACGTATTCGAGAGCAAATGAAGCTATTTTGATGACGGCTTTATTCAGTTTTTTCTGATAGTGTAGAAGCTGGCTCAAGATTGCGACAATGAGAAACATAATGAGACCAGTGGTGAGCTTCTCTCCAAAGTTATAAGTAAAGGAAGGCTGGACCTCATAAGCTTCGAACTTGGGATTCTTGCTGTAAATAGGACCTTTGAGTTCGTCTTCCGGATACTCGTAAGCTATTCCTCCAAAAATGTTGACATAGAAGTTGATATCCATGTTTACTCCAGAACTTGCGTTGAAAAGATCCTCGACCATCTTCGGATAATTGATATTCAGGAACCGCAGGTAGTTTACAAGATCCATGAGATTGGACATTCTCGCGATGGTGTTGTCGCCAACTCTTAGGAGAGACTGAGCCATCAGAGGAATTACCGCAGCAAAATTAGCGGCACTAGCGATGTCACCAACGAACTTACCCAATGATGGTGTTTGGATTGCTGATGGAGTGCTGTTTCCAGGCGTGATTGGAGTCATCGGAGCATAGCCTTTCATTGTTATAGTCGCGTCGGAATTGATAAGCGTCCAATTGCTCGTCTGAGTGACGCTGAATTCTGCCCTGAGCAGACTATCTGCAGGGACACTGGTATTCATCACAAGCTGGAATCTAATCGTGCCGTTGTACAATACTTTCATGACATAGTCGCTGTTGTTCAAAATCTGTGTCTGATTTATTTCCCACGACAAATATTGCCACATGTCAGTTACCAAATTCTGGTTGGGTATCGAGAACTCTAACATGTAAACTCCATTAAGATTCGTATCTGCTAGAAAGAAACTGATCCCATCCGATGCATTCGTGCAGCTTGAATCTACATTCAACAAATATCCACTATAGCATGTGAGACAGCTGTTCTCAGTTGGGCCGTCACAGGTCCTGCAAGTCTCGTCGCAATCATACAGCGAGAGGATTTGAATTTCGGATGCCTCTTTCTTATTATTCCCACTGATCGCGAGATAAAGATGGTTCTCGGTCTCATCAAAATAGTAACTGCCATCTTCGACTAGCGGGTCTTGGGGGTTCCACATTTTCTCCTGAAGCAGATCACCAAACGTCGAATTTTTCATATAAACCACTTCAAATGTTGGCCGGAAACCGAGAGTTAAATTGAAACGCAAAGTGATCGGAGGCTCATTTGCTTGGACGAACTCGCTGCCTTTGATGTAAAGTCCACTCGAGCCATTAAGAATCGGCAGAGAAACTGTGTAAACGTATCCGATTGGTAATGTCGCAGTTGCTAAGTCAGTATTGATGGGGTCTTGTATATCATACTTATTATATCGTAGAGCAGTCGTATTGGTGTATGGTTGAGACGTTTGGTTGTCATTGACCCAGTCGGCAATTCTTCCGATAGTAATGCTAGACAGAGTATAATTTGAGAGTGACTGAATCACGACTCTTAGCGGCTTGGATTGCTCGTTACAGTCTACAGAATTCGCGGGATTCGATAGCGATGGACATCCTGATGCATTCACTGTATAATTGTTCGAATAGGCAAAGTAATGGGGATTTCCTCCGCTAGAAGTACCGCTGATAGAATCGTAGAGAGAACCATCTGTATCTGCAAGCACACTTGAAAGAGCATGCCCGAAGGTAAGGTGTTGAATCACGTTGTCAAAGTAGAGCTCGCTAGAAAAGAGGGTTTTCGCGCCTGTTGAAGAATTGTCATACATGTAAATCGCTGGTATGTTTTCTTCCCACTCGCAGAATGATGTATTCACCAACTGATAACCATCCCAAGAAGGCTGGACAAACCCAGCGTTCGGATCACAGACTGCACAAGCAGAGTGCCCTTGAAACGTGGAGTCGTAAACTCCCACAGTGACATCACGATGCCATACCATTGCCGCGAGGAAGAATCCTGAAGCGGCCACATAGTCCACGTAGAGGTTGGTAAAATTAATTGCTCCTATGGTTGCTGATCGGACGCCATACCCATTGGCCATCCAAACTATAGTATTCGAGATCTTCATGTTTGGTAAAGGGTAATTTCCTGGAGTCCAGGGAAGTTCGCAAGGAAGACTTCTGGGATTATAGTTCCAAATGTAAATTCCGTCGCTTCCAACGGAGTTGATAATGTTATTGTCGAATTTCAAAAGAGGCATTCCTTGCGGGCAGAACGTGACGGTCTGAAAGTTGCCAGTAGGATAGGAAGGAATCTGAAAAGAGATACCATAATTCAGCACGTCCACGATTCTGTTATTGGTAATCATATTGGAAGGATTGGCAAGCAGAATACCAGCAGGAAGAAAGTCAGATGATGTGATTCTCTGGGAAGTCTGGATCTTGCAAATGAAATTGGAGTCTATTTTGTTTTGGAATTCGTCGCCATTTACAAGAGCGATTCCGTGTCCAAACACATTAAATATTGTATTCGATGGAAGAATTAGGTTTTGGACGCTTGCTAGTGTTATTCCACGATTGACAGACTCTCTGATGACTGAGTTCTTGAAATATGAAGCGCCTCGGGATATGATGCTGTCGATTAGGATGCAAGATCCGAAAGTGCCAGTTGTTCCACAATATTGGAACGCAACGGAAGATATCTTAAAGACAATATTTTCTCGGCCATTTCTGTTGAACCCTTGAAGGCGCAGGGAAGGACCTGAATTTTGAGCGAAAGACGAGTATGTTCCAGAGATCAAGATATTGCGAGAGAGTAGAGCAACTTTGGGTACGATGGTGAGTGTTCTGGTGTTGCAAGTTGAGCTATCGGTCAGGTGTGAGTACTGGGGGGCCGTATTAAAATTCAATGCTGTTGAAGTGGAAACATTGGTGGCATCAGCAATAGTAAGAGCCTCTGATGTATAGATGGAGTACAGCTGTAAGGTTGTAGATGAGACAATTACCTCTTCGCCTGCGACCCAATCCACTTTATTAGCCAACATTACTATCGTTTGACCTGCCCATACAGAAGATGCCAACTCTGTCATGTATCTCAATCGAGGGACACCTTGGATACTCATAAAGCCACTCTTCATCGTAAGACCATATGGAGGACAGGTTGAAGAGCTTTCAGCTGAACATGGCGAATCAAAGACCATATTGAGTTTGCTTTTGAATGGCAAGTCTTCCCAGCCGATTGCTAAGTATCCATACTCTATCGTGAAGTTCTTTGACTTGAAAGTTGAGTCTTGATCTTTAAAAATAATTCCTCCTCCATTCTTGATAGTGATTTGACTGATCGAAATTGAAGTGAGATCGACTAACAAAACCCAAGGGCCATCTATTACAATTGAACTGCTTCTGTACAAAGAAAGTAAGCGAAAAATTTTATCATTAAATAGTATTACTGAGAAGGCATCGGTAAAGGATCCCATGTTGCCGAATCCGACCAGGATTCCACATAGAAAAATTGTATCGCAGACGTACCTCCAATATAACTGTTGGACAAACTTCCTGTTACTAAACCACCTGCTAGGGGAGGACTCCTATAAAACATTATCGGTAAGATGATATAAAATGAAAATATGTTTACCTTAGATTGCGAGATTTAGCAGGACCAGTTATACAAGTAATCTCAGTAGATGACACCACAGATATGCTCGTACATGGCTGTCCGTCTATCGATATAGAAATCGATCCAGCGCTTGACGGAAATCTTTCTCCTGTTATCGTCAGTTGAGTTCCGCCATTCACTGAACCGTATCGCGGAGACAAAGACTTCATGATGGTTGTCTCACTCAACTTATAATTCACTACAGATGATATAACTGCTTGGCTCTGATAGTGAATAATCAACTCGGCATCACAAGAGAGTGAACTGATATCGGAATGAACTCCCGAATAGAGTTTCACTCCAAAAAATCTGACTTCAGCTATCTCACAGCCTTTCCGCAGTGGTGAGGAAAAGCGATAATATCTGAACGCTTGTGTAGAAGGAGATGAAAAATATGATGATGATGTCGAAGATGAATTTATCCAAGTGTTCCATCCTTCTTTAATGAAACTTCCTAGCTTGAATACTTCAGTGTAGGTAACATTATCATTTGATCCTTCGAAAGTTAGATTGTAGTAGTATTTGATAGGATTAGTGTAAGCAACGGACTCGTATGGAAACCGCAGATGGAAATCAACCGATGATAGCTGTAAAATCATGGATTTGCCAAAATCGTATCCAAATGAACACTCATCTGCGTCCCCGACAAAGTAGGTGTTGATGTCTTCATCAATGGTGGCTCCACATTGGCTTAAATCATAACAGAAATAAGAAGTAGGACGGATCTGAGCGGACTGATTCGGTTTAAGAAGGCTCAAAGTTAAAGGGGTGAGGACTTGCGGAGTTAGCGCGTTCACTGTCTTGTCACCTACAGATAGTACTTTTGCCTCGAAACCGCAAACGATTATCGAAACGGAACTCGGATCGCTGGGGAAATAAGGTCCGTTCCCTTTCAATTCAAATTCTTTCCCTCCAGCATAAGAGCTTTCAAAAGGCGAAGTACTATGCAGATCAATGACGAGAGTGACCTCATCAGACGCGGATGGATTAAAGACTGCAAATCCGATTGAAGTAAAATGCACTAATACCTTGAATTTTCCAATGTCCACATTAGAAAATGTAACTGAGAATGATGTGGGAGTTGAAAGACTCACAGTTTTCCTGAATGTCAAATTTGGGTCATCAACAGATACCAAGATAACTTCTTTCTGTCCGGAGAGGGTAAACATACTTCCGGTGAAAGTAAGTGGTAAATTTCCAGAGGCATTGGGGTTGCTACCTACTGTCATGCTTGTAATCACAGGAGAAAGACTGCTTTGAGGAGTATATGAGGACCAAGTCCTAGTGACGACTTTGCCTTGATGAGCAGACGAAATGAAGAAAGAGACATCCGAAGTACTCGAGAAATCTGCATAGAGTCGGCAGATTATGCTGGTGGTAGTGAAACTTTCTACTATGCACGCTCCGTCATTAACGATGGGATATCCAAACCCAGTTCCTTGAATTTCGAAGATGGCGCCTTTGATTGATCCTTGTGTAGGTGACACACTCGTGATAGTCATTAATACAGTGAAATCTTGATTGATATTGAGTACTACCGCTCCATTGATATTATCAATGACGGTGAGTACGTACTCTGACGCGATCAAATCTGGCACAGAAAATTGGATTGAAGTCGAATCTGAGTAAAGAACTGGACAGGGGCTACCGGAGAGGAGAACAGATATGCTGCTGCCAATAATTTGCCCTGTTAGAATTATGATGTCTCCATAAGCTCCTGAAGTTTGGGAAATCCAATTCACAGTTGAAGTATGTGCCATCGAAAAAGTGAATGTACAAGGGCTAGGCCCGCTTTGCACTGCAACTTCTCCTGTTATCAAGCTGACAATGACATCGAGTGGGGTATCGACTATAGCAGATATGCCATTGGTTGTACATTGGATACCGACCCCAGTCGCTGAGATCTGATCACAGTTTATACCTGAATCCCCGATAGTAACACTGAGCATAGTGAGGTCTTGCGGAAAATAGCTTCCTTTTATTCCAAGCACTGTGCCTCCATAAATGCTGCCAGAGGTTGGAGATGTTTCCTCAATCTCAAATGCGACCTGGAAATTTGAAATTCCAGGACTGGCCTCAGTGGCTCTTCCAAAACTTGCCTTCTCAATAACAAGCTGATAGTTTCCAATGGGTATAAATGATGTGATTTTTGCTTGCAAAGAGGCTGTGTCGCTTGATAATACTTGGAGTGGATATTGGGTAACACCGTCACTTGTTGAAAGCAAGTACACGCTCGTGCTGGCCGAGATAGTTCCGAAATTCGTTCCTGTGACTGTGATAGTGGCCGTTTGCAGCGGTCCGATAGTGGTCGGTGTAATCCCTGTAATTGAAATTGATGAAGCCGGATCATATGAGAACCCACCCTTGATGGTACTCTGACCGTTTACGGTGACCGTAATAATGCTTGTGTCTATGAAAGGACCAGCCATGCAAGCAATCGTGCTGTAACTGGCAGAGAGGATGGTACAAGGGGAACTTCCGATAGAGACTTGTATGTTTGAGAGCGGTGTAAGTGGTCCGGCGAGATAATATCCATTGAGACTTAGTTTAAACCCTCCAGCTATCGAACCCTAATTTATTTCAAGAAGGATAAAGTCAATGCAAACAATGAAAGTAATTACTGTGGAGGGACTGAACCACATAACCAGAGGGAACTCATTGTACGTTGAAACGCCTGAGTTTATCAACGAATACCCAAGATTTGCAAAATGAATGTGAGGCTTGTGACTTCCAGCAGGTATCGAAGGGTAAGTTGATCCGGGTAAATCACAAGTTAACGTAGTGGAACTGAGAGTATAATTTTCGCACCAGGTATCACCGAATTCGACTGTAATATCATTCGCGGTAAAACTTTGCAAATTCTGCATTGACATCTGCAATTGCTTTCCAATGACTGAGAATGAAGTCAACTTCGGGACTAAAGTGTCACTTTGGTACTCATAACTGCACGAAGACCCACAGAGGGCACGCATTCCGAGTGTAGATATCATCACCTGAGGTTTTTGAGCTAAAATTACAAATAATTTAATCAAAGGTGCGTAAGAAAGCTAAAAATTACTGTATGCCCTAAGGTAGTCGAAAGTAAGCGGCAACATCATTTCTTGCGAAGTGGTAGCGGCTCGCACTCTATCAACTGTTATGGTTGTCTCTGGATAAGTGAAAGCGGTTGAAGCAACAGTTATCGCAGGTTGTTCTCCGCTCTCTTGAAAGTGCAACCACCATTCATACCCATCAATAGCATTGTAGTATGATCTAATCTGAACGGCTGGCGTGCAAGGAGTCGTCGAGGTTAACTGCGTATAAAAATTGTCTAGAGTTGTGTCCGTGCTAAAGGTCACAGTAGAACCCTGTACTGCAAGAGTGAAGGAACCGCTCACGTCTCCAACTCGGTTTGCTATAATCTGGACATCGTAGCTGACAGATGGAGCCAGCGAGATACTTTGGAGAACGGGAACGTCGGAAGTGTACCTCCGACTCCAGAAAGTTATATTGTAGGTATAGCGATGTGCAAGGGACTTCTGGGTGACAATGCTGCCTGGTGCGTCATGCATGACAAGAGAGCAGATCACATCTAGCAAAGTCGCTCTTTTGATTGCTGTACACAAGGTCTGTGGCAGACATCCCACTTGGAGAGCACTAGTTGTGAGACCATCGATAACCAGAGCCCATTGCCCTGAAGGAGTAGCGGAAAAAATCTTCACTTGTACGATCTCCTTTGGATGAGAGATCTTGATTCGATAGATGTCAGTCACTGTGTTTTTGCGCACGCTCGGTGTTGGTACGTGAACAATCGCTCCCATGGACAGATGTTCGGGATATCGAGCTCCTGCCATCATGAGTTCAAACAAATAGCATTCTCCTTGGTTCAAAGCAATTGGACTGGATTGTTTAAGGTTGGGAAAGGTTCCTGTCGATCGCTCAAAATAGAAATCACGAAAGTCAGATCCCCAGTCCTGCGCGATAAGCTGAAGGCTGCTGGTCGACATATGCGTAGAATCAAGCCATAGCTCGGTATATGCTGCTCCACTAATCAAGAATTGATAATTTCCACTTTTACTAGGACAGAAAAAACCTTTCATCACCATTGTACTGTCACTATGTCAGAACAGAAATCAAATCACTCGCACAAAGGAAATTATTATACCTATAGGCTACAGTATACTTGAGCTCTGTTGAAGCTTGAATACCCGTCAGACTTAAAGACTGCAAAAAAATCGGATCTGTTCTCTGCTGACTGTAATCTGTAACAGCAATGATGCTCTTATAGATTTCAACACCTGCGTTTCCTACATATGGTGGAGAGCCCGTAAGGCCTACAGTATCTTCAGGAAGTTCGCAATTGATTTGTGTAAATGAACTATTGATCATTGCGCAGGATAAACCATTGAAAATGACAGCATTATCCGAGGGTGTTGACGAAAAACCGGCTCCATTGATCGTGATAATTTGCCCCATTCGCGAACCAATATTGCTGTTCATTGAGCTAACGATAGGTACGCTTGCAAGATTATACTGTGTCCCATTGGCCAGGTAAAAATATCCAGAATTTGCCATAACGCGATTGCTATTGGAGATACTGTACACTCCTTGGATGTAAGATGCAGAAAGAAACTGCCTCAGTTTACTTCGCGCAGTTGGAAATTCATACACTCCATTCGGAAAATAGGACATTGCGCCTAAATTTGTTGGGAGATCATCCTTTACGTCCATTTCAAGTAAAAATTCCGTGCTTTGGGCGTGCATTGCCGGCGGGTTTGGTGCTCTCAGTACGTAGTCTTGGTCTTTAAGAACGAGGATTCCACATAACGTATTATTGACAATATTGCATTGCACTGATTTTCCATTCACAGTCAGTAGAACCGGGACGAATCCGACTGACAATGGAGGGACCGTGCACGATAGGAGATTGTCAGTGCAATCTTTTACTATTGCGTCCATTTTCGAAATTTCAGGTGATTTGTCGCAAAAAAAATTTACTTATGAGTGTGCAAGGCTTCCCTTGTAACGTGACGATGTTCTGAGTGGGGTTTTGGCTGTTAAACCCTGAACCAGTGATAAACAATGTTCCTCCTCCTCTTGATGACGTTGTTAGCAGGTAGTTTGGACGGAAATCGAAAGAAAGAGAAAGAATAATTGCTTCACCTTGTATTACTATTGGGATTTCGGTTAGGGACTTTGCGGATGGAGAGTTGTTGTTACCTTTAAAACAGAACAAGACTATGAACAATTTCAGAAACATATCGTGAGAGATTCCAATTTCGTGTAGCAAAATAAATTAATTCTTTTAATAACTTCAAGCAAACTGATTACTGGATTGACAATAAATAAAGTATTGTGAAATCTCATTTTGATTTTAATTTTTCAAATCAGAATTCAATTGGAATTTGCTGGAACGTTAACCCATTTAGTCGAAAGTTCCGACCTTAAACTATCCCAAAGTTTCAAATTAGAAGGGATTCTTGCTCCACATGGCGAGGAGATTCATCTAGTTTCGACAGCAGTTGACAACAATCTACCAAATCTCATGCCGAATACTTTCAGACAAGGTTTAAACCTGACCTAACTAGTGAAAATGAAAAGAGGGCATATGGAAGCCTCAAGTACTATACTTCACTGTTAGGTATTTCGCCGGTGTTCTAACTTCGAAAACCGTTGAGAAGTGCTTAATTTAACGCGCATGTTCCTATCCAATCAGAAAAGCACTGCATTAATTTGGAAAAATTTAATTAAAGTAAGAACGTTCGGCTTAGTAATAAATTTTTTTAAAACCGGGATTGGATTATTGTACTCAATTGATGAGCCACCAAAGATTTTTTTCAATTTTCAGTAAACTCGTCTTAGTAAGTTATTCTCGCGCTATTAAAAGAAAAAGCATGAACAGAGGAATACTTCTCATAAAATTCGAGCAACCACCGAATCAATTAGGAATGATGTTCGTCCAAGGAGGTAGCAGTTAGCAGGCGGCCTCTTCAATCTAAAAACCGAATGAAGAAATAACTTGATCTCGGTTCATTTTAAAATCCGTATTTAATTTTTTATGAAAATTTACATTGTGTGTGTATGCAAAAGAACAAATGAGAAGCTTGCAATTATCGAACATTCAAAAAACCAATTGTTAAATTTGCAAATTGCTACTGGGAAAGTCCTTGGAACTGGTTGAGAGCGCCGCAATCATTTTTTATCTCCTACAGATACTGACTGATGCGTTTAAATAACTAGAGGAAGTGCGAACACCTTTTGAAAGACGTTTTTATGAGTATTTGCTATATCGAGCTCTAATTGTGTGTCTAAAGAGTGCTTTTGATTTAGTTTTCAAGATCAAATTGTTCAATTTTAGAGTTATTGGAATATTATGAATTAAGTCAAATACCTCCTTAGGAATTTTCACGAACAAAATATCCTTTATTTTGTTAAAGGACCCCCTGTTTAAAATTATCTATCAACAATATTCTTATTCTCTATTCCGCTCCCTGAGAGAGGTTTCCTAAAGAATCATATAAAGAGATCACCAAGCATTTACGGTCTTTAAAGGGCTGAGTAAAAATGAACGAATGTAATCCCAACTTGAATTAGACGATAATTACTCTATTTTACATTCAATGTGCCACGCATATCAGTATCACGTTGATTCTATGGAGAATTCGTCTTCGATCCATCAAGAAGAGTACCTGGCAAACAGCTAAGCGCTTTAGAATCAAATATCGCCCGATTAGCGTGATAAATTTTTTGTAGAGGCCATGATTCGAAAAGGGCGATCTGAGTTCGGAATAAACTTAGAAATCCAGTTGGGGCAGGTCGCCTTACGCATGCGGCCGGAGAAGGTCCTTGGAATAGCAAAAGCGTTGAGAGGTTCTATAAATTACGCGTATTATCGAAGGCTTTTTGGTGAGGGTGTTTGCAGCTTAATAAAATCTCTTATTTTCTATCTGTCTCAAACGAATGGAATTTTGTATCATCACACAAATTTAACACGCAATGGTAGCAGCTTTGAGTTCCAAGGCTCCTCGATTAATGTGTAACAAGCCAAAAGTCTTGCCTCTAGTGCGAATACACTACATTTTCATTTTTCATTTAACCTTAATTGATTCGCGCTTGCTTAAATGATTAGGCATGAGTTGAGGGTAGAAATTTTCTCTATAATAAATTCTCACATTTCTGGATGTAGTAATTTTTCTGGTTCCTTGCTGAGAGTTATGTTTCCGACTTTGTATTTAAAAACGATGAGTGATTTTCTCTTTTTTCGAGTTACCGGAACCTAAACAGTCATGAGATCACTCTGGGCTTAACCTAAGCTAAGTTAGTGAAACATACTTCTGTGAGTGATATACACGCAATACAACAATTTAACCGGATTCACATTTACAAGTCTGATTATCTATACTCATGAGACTGAGCAGCCCTTTTTAGCCACTAACTCAACTACATCGAAGCAACTCTCTTTTCTACCGTAGAAAGCTCAAAGCCACACATTCAATTCGCAGTTAGGGAGCTCTTTCGACTTGAAATACGTTGCAATTACTACTAGTTCATCCTCTCATATGTTCCAAATTCCATTAAACGCAGCTTTTTCTCACTAAAGACTTTCAGTATTCTCGCTTCCTCCTGAGATAGCTTGTATCGTTGCCCTACACTCACTCTCTTTGAGGTTATCTCTTGACTTTCGTCACCACATAACATATTCTAACTCATCACTCATCGAATTTTTATTTAGTTTTCGATCGTATCGAACTCTGACTCTTCTCGTAGTATTATTTACCTCCAAATCCAAAAATTTCCCATATCTGGTCCACGAAACACAACAAACTCACTTCTCCAAGAATCACATTCAGCCCAGGTGCTGCTGAAAGTGGCCATGCTCTCACATAAACTAAAAAAAAAATGATTGATTAATCGTGAACTTCCGAATCTCTTCTATCCTGTCTCCAAAAACTTTCACCGAACAATCTCACAATGCCTAATTGGGTGCTGAAGTACCTTGTACTACTGACCTCACTAGCTCGAGCTTGAGAATCATACAGGTTTAATTATTTTATAAAACATGAGTATTAATACACGCATTTCGATTTTTTATAATCAAATAGATAAATCGAACTAACTCGCGTATCCAAATCCATCATATAAATGTCCTGGGCTGACTACACTGCTTTCCTTAAGAAAGACGGCACCGTTGAACACGGCGCTCTTTTCAACAAAGACGACGCTTCTGCCCTCGCTGCTGATGGCATCACTGTAAGCTTGCTACCCTGCCATTCCTCTCATAATCACATGTTTTTTTAGTTGAGCGAGCACGAAGTCGATCTCCTCCAAGATGACGGTGTTTCCACTGTTAAGACCAAGGCCAATGAAGCCAAGCTCCTCATCGAGCTTTTCAACAACCAAGGTGTGATTAAGTCATGGAAGGGAGGCCTCTGGATCAACAAGACCAAATTCCAGATTGTTATGTTCGACAAAGATACCGACACTGCTTACCTTAAGAAGGAAGGTGGCGGTGCCTGCGCTGTCAGAACCAACAAGGTCATCGTTTTCGGAACTTGGAACGGAGGAATCAACTTCACCAAGGACGGAAAGACCCTTCCACAAAATCCTGGCGATTGCAACAAGGCTGTTGAGGCTCTTGCCAAGATGCTCAAGGACGCTGGATACTAATTCGATTTAAGAAAACAAAAGACTTAACCTTGCTTGACAATATTCATATCTAAGAAGCTCTGATTAACAAAAAGAATTCTTAAGTGCTTTAGTGATTTATCATACAGCTAATCTTTGACCGTTTATATTAATCTCATTAAAGAAAGTACAAGCGTTCAATTTACTCGCACTTAAGCTCTTGCTAATCACCCATTTTCATTAGATTTCACTTGTTAAGTTATATAGTAAGCCAAATGTTGTAATGACTCTATGAATATTCAAAGTAAGTGTATAAAACGTTAAAAATAAAAGATATGCAGTGTATCGAGGCAGAGTAATCAAAATTTAAATGTACGAGTCGTCCCCGCTTTCTTCTTCGCTTTGCTGTCGTTCGAATCCTTTTTCTTCGTGTGCAGTCGGCGGAAGTCCGAAGCGAGTTTTTGGAATTCTTTTTTCGCGCAACGTCGTATAAATCGCATGTATTTATCAAGTTCGTCATAGGAACTTGATTTACAGTGCTGGAGGAATTCGTTGAGGGAGAGCGAGTACTGCTGTTGAAGGATTTCTGGTTTGAGGATATTTGGCACGGTGTTGAAGATATTATAGCAAACTTTGCGATAATGTATCATTAAATAATGCTTCTCGAGATCTGCTTCAGAAAGGAGGTCAATCCTCTGCTTGCTAGCTACCTGCTCAGGTTTTTTAGAGTTTTTCTCATCATTTTTCTGAGTAAAGTCTTGGCTTTTGGCATGTTGGAGAGCCTCAGCATGGGTTGTCGAGCGGATTTTTTCAGATTTTACTCGGTGTAATTCCGGAATTTCTATTGAGAGTGTGAAACTTGACTTTGTCTCGTTGGAGCTCAGATTCCTTGGAGTCATGGAGATAGTTAGACGACGGCGGTTCTGGGGCACAGCGAGGGTATCCTTCTTTCCTTGATTGTCAATGGCCTGAGGTATCTCAAGCGTAACTGATTTGCTTTTGCTCTCTACAGTTTTGCTTGAATTTTCGCTTTGATTCGCAGGGGAGTTAGAGATCTTTGAGTTCGATTGGCTAGGAGGCTCTGCTTTAGTTTCTTCTTTGGAGACTGGGGTTATTTTTAACGATGGGATAATTATTACAGAAGAAGAAGAATTCTTGGCTTCTGGCTTTGGTTCGGGTTTTAGTTCCGGCTTAGTTTCTACGTTGGATTCAGGAATAATGATTTTGAGTGAGGTGTTTGCTTTTTCGTTTGTGCTAGGTTGTTTTTCTGATCCAGTATCTTGTATTTTGGGGAATGAATCCGTGGATTTGTCGACAACAGGTATCTTGAGAGCAGGACTTGAGGTTTGCGCGTTGTGAGGTGAGTCTGTTTGATCCTGTGACTTATTTAGTTTAAGAGGAGGCACTTTATTTGAATTTCCACGAGTTAAAGGTATTTCTCCCAAAAATCTAGACAGATTCGCGGCACTGCTCTGGCTGGCCATCGATTTATTATCTGCTCCTTTATCAGCGCTTTTGTCTATGCTATTCTCTGCACTTTTATCTGGTTCTTTTTCCGCATTTTGAGCGAATTTGGATGGAAGCCGAGCAAATCTCGAAGGACCTTTCGTGGTTTTTTTCATTGAAAAAATATCGTCAATGTAACTCGAGCCCGAGTCTCCTGCGGATTTCGCCTCGGACCTGGCGGGACTATCTTTTCGCGAAAAAGAATCTGCAGAGTTCCGCATTTCCAACCCCTTGTCTGGGCTTGTAGACGGGTTGCGACTGTTGTCTACGCTCTCGCGTCCAGAAGGAGTTGGACTCTCGAATTTGAACTCAAATTGAGAATCATAGACAACGGAAGTGCGATTTGACTGCATCGCAATGGACGTCTCTGAGATCGGCTGATCAAACCTGGCAGCAGCGTCTTTTTGTTCTGTTGGCTGCCGAGAGGTATTTGAATCGTCAGGGGTGTTCGCCGGTGTTTTATTAATCGATTCAGAAAGTTGGACATTCAATGAGGGCGGTAGGAGCTGAATTTCCTCAGCTTGAGCAACAACAGAATTATTGATCGAAGCCTGGGACGATTTAACAATAGATCCTCGTTCTCGGACAGGTCCCATGGTCTCTGGGCGCATAGAGACCCCTTCTTCATGGGCTTCAACTCTCGAAAGCTCTGTTGGAAGGCTCTCGTTAATTCTTGCTTGAGACTCGGCTCTTGATCTAAGCTCTTGTCTTTCCGATTGTTGACTAATAATAGATTGGTCTCCTTCAGGATATATTTTCACCACTTGACTACTAAATATGAGTTTGAAATAATCGTGCCCAACCGGAATATCTTTATTATCTCTGCCAGGAGACAGATTATTAAGTCTTTTCTTCCCATCCGGATCGTTTTCGAACGAATTATGCGATGCTGGATCAATAAAAGAGTTCAATTTCAATTCGTCTTGTGACATCATGAAACTCTTCGCTCTCTCATCGTTCTCTCCAGGTTTCGGTTGCGAATCAAAGCTCGTCATTGAATTCTCTCTGGACCTCAAAGGATCTCGAGAGGATGCATTAGACTGCATCAGTCTTTTCATCCTTTCTCTTGAGGACTCACCTTTCTTAGGTTCACTACTCCTATCAGGAGGTTGCTGTAGCTGCACGCTAGACTTCTGTATCGTGATATTTTTTTGTGCTGTTCCTCTTGGCTCTGAGGCAAATTGCCCAGATTCATGGCCTGACAGAGATTGATTCTCTCGACCGTAGTTTTGTTGTGAGGGGTGAGGCTCAGATGAATATATGATTGGGGATAATTCTTCACTGAGTAATCTGCCTTTCTGCATTGCAAGTTCATCAGCAATTGCTTTCAATTTCCGTTCAAAAGGATCGTTTTCGTCGAAGTTCGGGTTCGGTCTGTTTAGCCAATCGATCATTTTCTTTTTGAGAAATTCAATTCTCTCTTCCTTCGGAGTCCTGTCTCCAGCGGAGCGGTATTTCCAAAAACCAGAATCTTCTTCTTTATCATGCATAATGCTCGATTTTTCTTCGGCCATCTCGCTTTTATTCAATTTTTTGGTTCGCTTTTTCTTCTTCGCGCCTGCTTTCTTACCTTCTTTTGATACGTCATTCGCAGAAGCTGCCTTTCCGTCTCCCATGAGCTTATTCAAGAGCTCATCCTCCCAGTTTTCCTCTTCTTCCTCCTCGTCTTCAAGCTCATCTTCCTCTTCTTCGTCGTTATTCGCTTCATTTTTAACCTTATCGAGGCTGGCGCTGCCTCTTCTGCTCTCATGGAATATCGACTTTGATTCCACTCCTTGCTCACCTTCGTTTTTCTCAGGCGGCTTCTGAAAACTCCCCCGACGGAATGTGGGGTAATTGCTGTCGGTTCCCTCCACCTTCTCCTTTAAACTGACTTCTGAGTCTCTGACATTCGATGATTGGTAGCCAGAATCATGCAATTCTTGATTACTTACTAAAGGGACTGACTCTATATGCCCTTCTTCGCTAAAAGGCACATCCTCCTTTGGAACAGGTTTCCCATCCGCATCTGTTGGGACCAAAAAGTCAGATGCCGAAAACTCGGCGGTTTTTCGCTTCAAATAAACTTGAAGATCCTGGAAAATAGAATCTGAAGGGTTTTCATCCTCGTATTTTTGGTCAAGCAGAGGTGAGTCATTCTCTTCTATTTTTGGCTCGGGTTTTGCATTGTCTTTGTCCTTGGTTTTGTCGCTCTTCTTTTTGCGCGGCGGCTTTTTCAAAATTTGCTTTCTCCCAGAGATATCATATTTGAACAAATCTGGCCGACTGATGATATTTTTCTCAGGTTTCTTTTGCTGATTTAACGGCTTGTTTGTAATCACTGGTGGCTGAAGGTCATAGTAAGCCAGTTTCTTTGACCAATGCTCCATGAGATCTTCTGCAACAGGTTTTGGAGTTTGTCCTTGCATGGCTGTGGTGGAATTTTTCGTTTTGAGTGCAGTTTTCGCTCGTTTTTTCTTCTTAATTCCCTCAGGTTCTTTAAATAACACTTTTTGATTCTCCTCCTGACCAATCTCATCATTCTGCATTTCTCCATGCTTCTCTATGCTAGTTTCTCGTTCATGCGCCCCTGGAGGCGAGCTGGATCTTTCTAGTTCATTCAAAGACGTTTTCGAATTTTTTCCAATACCATTTCTCTGTACGGAATCGAGTCTGGATTTGGAACCTGGCGATTGCTTATTTTCGTTAGGTGATTGCAACATTTTCTTCGGTTTCTTTTTTGTCTGCTTTTTATTCAACCCGCTTTCAGCTTTTAAGCTAGATTTTAGGCTCTTAGGATTGCTTGACATGTCTGTTTCATACAGTTTGCGGTGTAATTTCTCAGGCGTCACAGCGTTTGCTTTTTTCAACTCGATGCTGGTCACCGAGCCAAAGTTTTCGTTCATTTTCTGCGGGAAATTCGACGGAACTAATAGCCCTTTATCCTCACCAGTTTTCACGCCGCTCTGGTTCAGAGAGTCGAATTGCATCGACGCATTCGACGCGTAACTCCGATTCACCTTATTGCCTAGAGAAGCCAACGAGCCCTTTGCTGACCTATGCTGGAGCTGTTTTTCTCTGTTTGTAATCTGCACAACAGCAATATATTCATTATTCGAATGCGCTCGTTCGAATTTGATATGATGTGAGAGCAAAAATCTTTTGATTGCTTCCTTCTGTTTCTCATCCTCGTGATCTAGGTCGATAACCGGCAGCTGCTCAATCTCACTCGGCGACAGCTTGCGGTTTACTAATCCTTTCATCATCAATAAAATTTTAGTATTTATTTTTTTCTTTAATCATTTTCGCTTAAAATCGATAACTTGCAAAAAAACCAAAGAGACAGCTTTGATTATTTATTTTGTTTGTTCAAATGAGATTTTTGGGGGACAGCTCCTTAATTTCAAGTAAGAAACCTCATCAAAGCGTATGAATATAGAACCATGAATAAATATTCAATGCTGCGAATATACAGGTTCGTGTGTTTGTTGTTGTACTTAGAATCTGAGTTTCTTGAAAAGGAATTTGACGTGGGAGGTCTTGTCGTTTGGTCCCTTGACTTCTGGAAGAGCAACGTATCTTTCTTGAAGGTAAAGTTTCAGCTTCTTCTTGGTTTCTTGCTTCTTGTCTCTAGTTTCAAGGGCTTCATCGGTGACGATGCTTTTCAAATCGAGCTCACCGCTGATTTGGTATCTACACAGTGGTTTTAGAATGAGCACCAGGAAGAGACTCACCTGGTAGGGAGGATGTGATTAAGGTTGACGTGCTTGATAAATGGAGTGACTTTTGTGCGTTTCTTAATCTTCTTGCTTCCCATGACCTTGGTGACCTTTCTTGGGTATTTAGCGATACCGGCGACGAGAGCGTGGCCGAATTTTCTTTCCTAGTGGTATTCGCGTCAATTTGACCTCATCTCTGCTCATGTGATTACCTTGGTGCCTTCATCAGAGCTTTTGACGACGACGGCCTTCTTGCCAGCGTGTCTTCCGTGAAGAAGGATGACGACTCTACCGTACTTGATGCTATTGGAGGGAGTTGTTGTGAGATAAGAGGGAAGAGGAAGGAGATTAGTTACAATTTTGCCATTGTGAAGAGACCTTTTAAAGACTGATTAAGATAATAAATCTTTTATAGCTAATACTTAAAATGAATATTTAGCTTTTGAGGTGCAAAGACAAATTTGACAGCAAATCTCCTGTTTTACTTGTGATTTTGCACTCAAAGAGAAAGAAAGCCGTTGGCAATGCTGCCTTAACATTGAATTGTATAGATGGCGAAGTTCTGAATTTGAATAGATTCAAGATAGAAATATAACTGATGAAGGAATGGTAAGGAAATCTTTGGCCTGAAGATCTCTAACTATCCAATTTATTTTAAGAAATTTTTTGCAAAATGTACCTTAATAGTCACACTTTCGAGTATAATTAGAAGCAATTTAGAAAAATGAATCAATTTCTGTCATTCTCCCTTTCGAAATAAAAGTAAATGATGGACCTCATACTCTAATTTCAGCACTATTGCCATGATAGAACTGTAATTTATATAAAAACCGAAAGACTTAATAAAAAACGCATTTGATATTACTACGGTTTAACCATTTTCATCGATATAAAAAATTGTGAACGAAGGTACAATTTTCGAATCACACAGTGGCAATCTATCTATGGTTTATCACGCGATAGAAATCGACCTTTATTAACTTGAGCATCAGAAATGTAAATACTGGCTGTGCCATCGAATTCGATTTCTCCTTCGAATTACCACTAAGAAAGCGATTAAATTTTTTATTCAAATCTATCGAAATGTCTGCTAATAACTCCACCACTTATGACTATGACCCAATTTTTGTTAAAGTACATGGCATCTTCAGCTGCGAAAGTTTCTGGGACTGCAACCACTCCGTGTTTCTCGTCCTAACTGCAGCCGTTTCAGTGTTTCTATTCGCCCGCGCTTATGTAATAATTTCCAAGGACCAAGGGAAAAGACTTGATCGGCTCGACTATATTTTATTCATGTTGGCTCTCGTTCAAGTCATGCTGGTATTCCTCACAAAAGCCGCCTACGACTCTCCTTTTTGGACATTCACCCTGCGAGCTCTCGCCCTATACCAGAATATTATCATTTGCAGCATTTGCTCCTATTACTACTTCGAAGAGGAAGACCATCCAGGCATCCAACGAATCACTATTCTCGGCATAATAGTCGCTTCGATTATGTGGCTTTATTCATTAGGCGCCGACACCGAAGACGTCACGATAAACGTTTGTCAGCAGGTAACGAGCCTGACTTTCGCTTCAATGAGCCTCGGCGTGAGTGTTGCTGCGCTCTGGTTCTCTTATCACTCGATTAAATTCATTAACACATGGATACAGGAGGTGTATAAATCAGCAGAAGGGACTGAAATCGAGCTCAGACGGGCAAATCTCGAGCGCATCAAAGGGCAGATTCTGGTGCTGATGTTGGGTGTGCTGTTGTCTTCAGGTTTTCAGTTTATTTGGGATCTGTATAAGCTGTGGTTCGGACAATCTAACGACGCCTGTCATAGTTTCTTCCACCCAGGCGGGGTGATGAGTTTTTTGTCGCAGCTCGTCCATGATATCGTCTGTCTCTTGGTACCATCATGGGCTATCTATTATATATATTATTGGCGGGATCGTGATTCGTTCGAGGTGACCCCACAACCCAATGAAACAGAGCTGCTGCTGCGGAATCAATAATATTCAAGTTATTGCGTTTTTATTTCTATGTATATTAGAATGGAGATTTCTTGTTGAGCTGCTCTGAGAAACCTGAAACCCGCTTAAACGCTTTTTCTGTTGGGAATATGAATCATGTGGAATTGATAAATTAGCTAATGGAGGAGAAGCTCTTTTGTTATTATATATTGCATCTCGCAAGTAATTAGATTTCAGTGATGTATATAAAGCTACATCAACATTATCCATTCAAACAGTTAAAGTAAAACGATTCCTAATCTGTATCGAGATTCATTTTACACATTGGACAAACGCAGCTTCTTACGAGCCATTTATCGATACATTCCTCGTGGAAAATATGCTTGCAAGGTAGTTGGCGAATGAACGTCCCTGTAAGAAACGAGAATCATTAATGAGAGAAGACAATAGGGAAATTTTCTCACCAGGTTCGAAGTTCGCCAAACAAATTGGGCAAACCTGCTTCGATTTGCCCATTTTCATCTTTTTCAAAGCTTGTATCTTCTCCTTGCTCAATCCTGTGGTTTTTTCTTCCTCCATTTGAGCGAACTCTTGGGCCTTAAGAAGTTAATGGGATCAATTCAGGGAATGAAGCTTTTTTTTGTTACAATGAGATCTCTAAAGGTTTCCGGATCCATTCCAGCAGGGCAATTATAAATTCCATCTGCAATTGATAAGTTTCAGCTGATATAAAGGGATGATACCGATTAGATTTGGATCGTCTTCACCGGTGCCATTGCCACCATCGAGAATATGCTCCCATTCGTTGTTCCAATCGATGAAGTTCAGATTGTACCCTCCTGTTTGTGAGCCTTTGATTGGACGATCATCCTTGATATCGAGCAAAAATAAATTCATCTCAATAGAAATGGAAATCATACTGCTGATGGCTTTGAGGGGCCTCCTAATGTGCAAATTGTTAGAGCTGCTGTAAAAATTGTGTGAGTTATTTACCTCCGATTGGTCTTCTTTCCATTTAGCTGCTCAGTTTAATTATTATATGAAGTTACAAACAGATTTATGCGAATTTCTGAATTGATAGCGACGATAAAATCGAATTAAAAAATTCTACGAAATCAAATCAATGAGATGAGATTTCAACAAATCGAAAAAATTCTTAATACTTTTCTTGCGTTAGCATGAAGCATGGGATTCATAGTGACAAATGCACAATAAAATTTCGCTTTCTAAACATACTAACATGAAAGATTTCCAAAATCATTTGCAAAATAAGTTCAATGTCATATAAAAAAAAACTTTACTATTGATACTTGCTCTCTCAAAGAATTCAAGGCCTTCCTATAATAATGATAAATTCAATCCTATTTCTTGTTCTTGAATCGATTTCTGATGGACAGCCGCTGTACTTTTGGCGACAACGGTTCAATAATTGGCTCCTCTATCGTAGATTTCGAGCTTCTATGTTTTCTCTGTACAGGACGCACAGGAGCTTGCTTCTCTTGTAGCTGTGGTAATTTCGTCCTTGGAGAAAGTTTCCTTGGAATATTGTTGTTACCCGACTCTTCTTCGATCGTAATATTGGTTATTTTTCTGAAGTCAGACACAATCGAGCAGAGTTCTGGGTTCAGTGTATTATTTCGCTTCTTATAATTTTCAGCTAATTCTAGCACATCCTGATGCTTTGAGGGCAATATTTCCTTCAGTCTGAGCACTTTGCAAAGGTCTTTGTACCTCTCACGCTCGCTTTTATTCGCAAAGGACTGCGATCTTAACTGAGAAGACGTCGGCGTATTATTTGCTTGCTTCTCTTGCTGGAATCTGCGACCCAAATTCGCTTTTTGCGCCGCCCAAACGCTTTGTTTAGGAGCCAAAAACGGCATCAGATTCAGCCCATCGTAGTTGTAGTCCTTTTTCATCCTATCTTCAGGTTTGGACGCCTCTCTCTCCTCCTTAATCCCAGAAAGCAGACTTCCGCTTGGGAACGCTTCGCTAAAGTGCCTCGCAACCGTTATTTTCGATTCCGTTTGCTTGGTTATCCCATCGCCATTATGGAAAAACGCTTGCTTTCTCTCCTGGTTTATTTTTTCCTGCTGCTCAAAATAAGAGAGTGTTTTAATTCTCTGATGCCGTGGAGACCCAAACTTCGATGGACTCAAGTCCTGTCCTACTGTTAGATCTAAGTGCTTTTCAAAATGGGCTCTTTCTCCGAATGATCCAATGGGGGAAAGGCCTTTAGGACTTGCGAAAAAACCAAATTTTGGAGAGTTTATCAGTGATTTTGAGCTAGGGCTTGGCAGCAGGGATTTTTCTGCGGTTGGTGTAGGTTCATAGGCCTCAGTTATAGAATTAAACCCAAAAGCCAGTTTGCCAGTTGTAGGTTTCTTGACAGGTGTTAAATAGGAAGAAGAATCAAGGAAAGACAGGGTGGGAGAAGGTTGAGGTGTATTATATCCTAATGTTGGAGTGGAGCCAACATTTTTCAAAAAATTCCGAAACTCTTTCATTGAAAGATCAGAAGTTTTTTCCGCTGCTTCGAGCTCTTGCTTGAACTTTTGAAGCATCACTTCGTTAGCCCGAGCGTTTTTCGTCGCGGCTACTTTCGCCATTCTGGCGAGCATTTCTTTCCCATCGACTGCATGCAGAAGGCGCTACGAACAAAAAATCAAATTCACATAAGGTAAGATGAGAAGTAACCTCATATGAGATCTCGAATATAAGTGCACTTGATGAAATAACGGTAGCAGTCTTCGACCTGGGCTGATGAGAGAGGAGCTCCTCGAAACCGAAGAGGTTGCTCTCGACGAGAGTTTCGAGCTAAGAGTACATTATTAGGGCTTTTTTTTTCTCATTAAGGTGCTGATTTACTCGGATCGGCTTAATTTCTTTAACCACTTTCCTGAGGAGTTTGTGTTCAAACGGCTTCTTGACTCCTTGAAGGTGCAGATCCTGTTTAAACTTTTGGGCTTGAGCTGTATCTAGAAGTTTGGTTATCTTAATTTCGTTGGTTTAGAGCGAAATTTTGGAGTCTTTGTACCTCAATTTCTCCACTTCTCACGAAGAAGAGAGAACGAGCCTTTTGGCCTTCTTTATAAAAGATGTGACCTCTCGGATAGGTTTTTTTGGTTAGTTGTAAATAGATATTATGGAGCTGGTGGCTTGGGAAATGAGCGAAGATGAAATTTTGTTGCAGGATTTGCAAGTTCTCTTGGTCTATTCTCTCGAATGCGTCGACTAGCAAAGCGCTTTATTACGAAGAGAGCACAATTAAATTACACAGCAAATTGTTATAGTCACTTCGCTGCAGTGTGCAAATGTAAGTCTCAGTCTTACAAACCACTGTAGCGGTCCTGTTTGCAAAAGAGAGATTAGTATTCAAACGAAAATTATAAGGTCTTGCCTCCTTATGTGATTCTGAAGCGCGATTTCTCCAAACGAATCTCCTTCTTTCAGTACTTTACTAACGAAGAAACCTGGGTAATTCTCCTCGAGTTTCTGGATTTGCTCATCTTCCGAGTCGTTTTCATTGAATAGCGCTTCTTTTTTAATATAAGCCGCTCTCATTGAACCTGAATGAATTCTTTCGATTAAATCCCAAAAAGCAATATTTACTCTCGGTTGCTGTGCCTCCTTCAAAGCCGCTTTTAGTTGCTTTCACCTCCAAAGCTGAGTTTTCTTCAATTTTTATAAATTTTCCATATTATCTCTCATAAAAATTACTCGAGTCTCTTGCAGAAGGTCGGCGCTCTCCGTGGGGACTCTCTTGAGGCTTGGATTCTGATTCCTCTTCATCAGGTTTCTTTTCCAGTAGGATGTAAACTTTTCCTTTTAAGATAATGTAGAATTCTTCACCCCAATCACCTAAAAGCGTAAAATCAAGACCGAACCATCTTCGTAAAAATCACCTGCTTCGAATATTGTTTTGCCAGCAGGGATAGTTGTGACGGTTAATTGATTAATTAGTCGCATGGTCTGCTCTTCTCCGATCTGTTTCTCAATTTTTTCGAAGAAGTTAACTCCAGTCAAAGCTTCTCTGACAAATTTCTTCTCTTCTTCAGATCGCTTTGTTCGTGGCTTTTTTAATATCGCAAGTAAAAGCTGGTAATTTGTTAATTCGAAGCGCTTTCAAAGAGATCTACCTCAAAATGCTCCTTGTGTTCGTAGATATCAATCCCCGTGTTCTCAAGGAACTCTGCGGTGACAAGTGTTGTTTTTTCGGTCTTGAGTTTTCTTTTTCCTCGGAGCGCTTCGTCGAATGCGTCACCTGTCAGTAGAACGCCTCTGAGTAAAGGCGATTTGTCGTCTGAGAGTGAGTTATAAGAATGAACTGTATGTTGGTTCTCCATTAAAATAAGTAGCAAAATATGGCTATGATGTTAAAAAAGACCAATTTTTATTGCGAATAACAAGAATGTAAATAAAATAAATCGCACTGGATTTTAGGGCATAAAATGATTATAGCAAACCACAATTTGAATAAAAATATGTTATTGGAAAAACACATTGGAAAGGAACCAGAAGGTTGATTGAAATCAAGAATTGAAATTAAAAAGAGCATGTTGATTGATATACAAGTAGACTCGCTTGATTAGGTTATGGCATGTGAAGAGATAATTTATGATTAAGGTTTAGTGAAGATGTGTGCTGTAAACTTTTTTTTCCTCTCTCTCTCCATAATTTGGTTATGGATCAGGCAATGGATTTTCAATTTTAGTATTGGGCTGCACCAGTTGTAACACTTGACATCATTCAAGTCTAAATGAAATTATTACTTTGAAAATTATAATTTATATTTGAGAAAATTAAATTCGAGTGAACATGTAATATTACTATTTAGGTAATTGAACAAAAATGAGTTGGTTCAGTATAAGTTTGAGTCTGGTAATTGGTATGATTCTGCCTTACATTCTGATGTTTTTAGCATTAACGCCATGTTTCTGGCGAATGAGATAATGAGTAAGAGTTTTGTGTAATTTATTGAAAGGCTTATTGCATAACAATGATAGCTTCAATTTTCCACAAGCTAATAGGTAATTATTGAGTGTGATTTTCGGAATAATCTTTCGGAATTATCATAGTAATAACTTATATTTGGCTTTGGCATCAGAGGATGACTTCACTAAAAGCATACTTACAATTCGTTGTTTTGAATTAATCTTATTAACTTTTGATTTAAAGAAAATTCACTCAATAAAACTAATTCTCCTATAACCTCGCTCTTTCTAATAAAAATAAGATACCAGACTGTACTACTTCATAGTCTCAGAGGGTTAAATGTTTCCTACTAATTCCAAATGTCTACTGTTTGTTAGCTGTACAGAAAGAAATACATCCAATTACTATTTCTTGTTTAAAAGGCACTAGAATATACTTTACTGTTTAATATGCGAAGGAAGAAAGGACAGCTTCAGAGCTCTATCGTTGCGATTCGAATTATATTCTATGAGTAGTTTAAACTGAGACTCGTTGGGCCGTCAGCAAGTCATTAACAGCTGTGACCGGGATTTAAATCATCAATTATGTCCACCTTAGCAATTTATACATAGTAATATATCGAGGAATTATATTGAGTCCAGAGTGCTAGCAATCGCTCAATCGAATTAACTTGTAAGCTCCTACTCATAAACATACGTGGTTACAAGGTTTTTCTGCTTCTGGCTCAGATATAAAAACATAAATACTTTAACTTCTCAATAGCTCTACAAAATTTGAAATTTCACTTTTTTGATTTCAACGTTAAAACTTTTAAATCCAAAACAAAAAAAATGAACCAAAGACACCTCATAAAAAACTATTCCATCGAACAGCTCACTCCCGTCTCAAAAAGCCCCACCTCAAAGAAAGACGTCAAAGCCCCCAATATCCTCCCTACCAAAATCGTATCACCTTTGCAAAAAGAGCACTCCACCAAAGCAACTTCATTCCGCAAGGAGCTCGCAAAAATTATCGTCGGTCAGAAAGAAAACCGTGACTTGTCTCCAAAAGTAATCCATACAGACCGATTAGTGAGCACCGGAGAACGTATAAGTCATACTAATTGCATCCCAACAACACGTGCAAGGCCAAATATCAGTTCTTTTCAGCTCCATGTACAAGACGTTCAGATTGAAACGAGACGCGGTTACAATCATCATAATAATACCACTGTTCAATACGAAAGAGCTACCAAACATTCAATAAACCAATCTAAAGCACTTGAAGATCACTCCGATGAGTTCTTGTCAAGAACGGAGGAGGTCAGCATACCTGGTGATCATTCAAAGCAATCTGCGGTGATTTCTAGCTCTGCCATTGAGAATTTGATCCAGGAAATGTCTATTCTGAAGCAAACGATCGGAAATTTGAAAAATCAGATCACGTTTTTGGTCTCGGAAAGAGAGAATGTAAGCTAATGCGTTCTTATATTGTGAAATGTAATGTGCAATAGGATCAAAAAGCGATGGAGGACATGCGCGTCGAGCTGAACGTTCTGAGGGGAATGGTTGCCGATGGGATGATAGAGAGGAAAAAACAACAAATAAAAAACAGCGGCGCAAATAACCTCTTTGAAAAGATCTGCAACCAGCAACCTCCCAAGGAAAAAACGAGTGATGGTCATTTCACATTCGCGAACCAGAGCCCCGAGAGTGACGTGGGGAAAAGGAGATCAATTGGGCTATTAAACCAAAGTCCTCTTCAATCAGACGAGTTTTTTTACCCAGTAAATCCCAGCAGAAAACTAGCCATGAACATGAATTGAGAGAGTCCAATGCTGTGGCTATGGAAAAATTAGGTATTCCTGAAAAACCTATTCTGACTTATTTAATCTGGATTAATTAGCCTTGAACGAAGCGTCTCTCTCGCTCCCTCTTTTGAGAGCATGTATAAAGAGGAGGATCTAAACTCATTAGGTAAAAATGAGTAGTCCTTTTCGGATATCAATTGCACTAATAACGCTTATAGTTTTGTTTATTTGTGTCTTTATATTAACAGCAATTCGTTGATTGGTACAATGCGTCTTTCGATCTAAAAACACACTATTTAGGCTTTTTTTGAGCTTTTAACGGCGCTTGAAAGTAAGTCTCTCACCCGACTCAAATAAATTCAAATATAGCATATAACAAAAAAAATAGCATGGAGATTCAGTGTAATCCTCACTCATAAAAATTTCTGGTCTCAAATCCAGCTTATAGCTTACGCCTTTTTCTTGTTGATAAGTATTCCTGTTTGCTTCTTTTGCGTATTCACCACAGAAGCCCGTCGTTTATTCTCAGCTTCACCCACCATGATTCTGTATGTCGTATTATCGAACTGCAGCTTTCGGTACTTGTAAAGCAGCACAATCACGACCGCTGAGCTAAATATCACAAGCGCGCCAAGGACAATCCCCACTGTGTTTTTCAAGTTAATAAATTGATGCAACAACTATGAGTTTACGTATGTAGGAGAGCTGGTAGTGGAAATCAGAGGGCTCGATGACTAAAGAGACGGATGAGGTAATGTTTACCACGTATTCTGTGAAATTTTTCGTGTGACCGGTAAGAGGGAAAGGTGTATTGTCAACGACCAAGAAAACGTACGGCTTACTGGCGTTCCCGCCGTAATTACGGAACTCCTTGAGGTCAAAGATGAAATCGAAGCTGGGCACGTCAATGTGAGATTTGGCCTTATCATAGATAAACGAACAGGTGCGGTTGTAATCGCTTGATTGGATCATTTGCTTATAGCATAGCATATCTTCCATGTCGTTTAGGATGAAAATGTCGAACGTATTGTTTGGGTTAACCTATAATATTCAATTAGAACTCATAAGCCCATGAAAGAATGCTTATACTGATTCCAAATTAATTTGTCCTTTGATTACTCCGTAATTCTCGTCAAGCGAAGGGGTAAGAAGGATCATATCGCGCATTTCGGTGTAGGAATACGGCAGGATGAGCAACTGGGATGACTGAGTGCTGGTCGTCTCGTTAGCTGCAAAAGCGAGGTGGCTTAGGCTGAGAAGAAAGGGTAAAAGGAAAAAAAGCCTCATGCTGCTTAATTTTATTTTCAGTGTAATTAAACTAATGAAATCTATCAAAGAAGTAAGGCCTCTTTTCCTGTTACTCGGACTGATCTAAAGTATTGTTTGTATTTTCATAATTCGAGGGAAAATGATGCTATTCAGCTTTGGCTCAATAGATACCGCAACCAATATTATGAATTTCTGTGAATAGATTTGGTTGATCTACTGCTATTCCATTAAAACAATATAAGAAGCTTCTAAATGATAGTTATATAATGAAAACAATTTAGCTAGTCACTTATTGCTCCTTATCTCCTTCATCACTAGAAAGAAGGAGTCAAATTTACCTGTAGCTGCTGTGTTTGCTGCAGTGATTTCAAGTCTTCATGATAAAATTGTAAGAAAAAACACAGATTTTTGGAAATTAATTAATTACATTCAATTCTTTGTTGTTCAGCGATCTCAAGGCTCGCTTTCAGTAGAGCTTGCTCATCAGGCGATAAGCAATTGATTAGTTGCACATATTCATTTGGGAAGCTCTGTTGCATAGCTAAGGGCAATTTTAGTACTTTCCAAGGCAAAAAGCTTACTCTCCATGCAAACTCGAAGATGTAAAACCTCACACTCGTCTTCCAAAGGTGATTTATAATAAAGCTCTGTACCATCAGCCCATTCATAGTCCTAACAGGATGTATAGTACATCAGACCTAGAATTAAAAAAACGCTTATTACCTCATCATCTTCATCATCATCGTCATCTTCTTGACCATCATTATTTTGAGTAAGACCTTTTCAGAAATATAAATTTCCCAAATAATGTTTTTCAATGTACCAGTGAAGTTATTCAATGCCTGAAGGCCGGCCTTTTGCTCTGCAATTGGGTCCTAATTCACCAAATTAATATAATTATAGCAGTAAACAAGTCAACCTCTTCAGCTTGTTCAGGAGTCTCCTCTTTCTCTCTGAGCTCCAAAGCCTGTTTTGCCAACATGACGAGTTCTTTAAAAATCTGACCCAAGTTTGCTTGAATAAGCTAATAACCCATCATGATTATCTCAGCTAACGAGACGACTTACCGGAGGTATTTCGTAGGGGTTGACCTTCAGAATCGACGAGAGTCCCAATAGAATTCTCTTCTTCTCAAAGTCTAGTTTGAGAATAGGAAGCGATTGGATTATCGTCTTAAAGACGAATTCCGTGTATCCCTTGGACTCGAAATACGCAAGAATAAGCTTAGGATTGTACCATATACCCATTGCAACCTAATGTATTTGGCTTAATGATCTATAAGACATAAGGGAGTTTACTGTTTGAGTCAAAATTTTCCTGAAATTCTTATGTTTCGTGTACGCATTGAGCAGAATGACGCATTTCTCCATGACCAGCGGAACGACATTATCAATGAGCCCAACGCAGCTTTCGATGATCGAAATAAACAGCGTCGTCACCATAGTCAATTCAATATCATCTTTCGCATTCTTGTTCCTATCGTAGATCTTCTCTACCGATTTGAACAGAAGCTCGAGGTATGTCAATCCGAATCCAGGGTCCTTCGCCTGAAGCAGAAGCCCTTTGCCTTTAGAGATATAATTTTGCAATGAACCTAGCATCTGCTCGATGTAATTCGGTCCCCATCCAGATTCGGTTTGCTCGTAAATAAGGACTTTTTCAGTAGGGATAGGACCCAAATTGCCATTGTAAGAGATGTTCGCAGGTTTTCCAGCGATTATGTAGTTTAGCACGAGGTAATAATGCCACATTTTCTCAGAGAGGTCATTCATGTTAAATAAGATGCCGTTCAAGCATCCCAGGCCCTCTTCGATGAAAGTGCTGCCTTTCTCGCTGAGGGTGTAATTGAAGACCGGCAGGAGAATCTCAACGGCCTTATGGTAAGTCTCTTGGTTGAGTTTTGCCATGAGGATTTTTTTGATCGTGGATAAACAGCCAGAAGCGGCCAATTCAGCTTCATCGCTATCGTCGTCGTCGCTGCCGATGTAGGTGAAGAATGTTTGAGAGAGCTTCATAGTTAAGTCCAAAGCGTAAGGGGACACTTCTTCTTGATAAATCGCTACAACGCCCTTAATAAAAAGATATTATCAATAATGCATTAGACTTTAAGGTTGAAAATTACTTCGAGCGATTTAACTACATCTTCATTGTCGATTTCATCCATCAGTCTAAGGAATATCTTGATTATCTCTTGGACATGAGGTCTCAAGAGCTGCTCTGCGATATCTTGGTCCAGAAGGAACTGAAGCGATCCCGCAGCCTAAGGTTGTAAGTTTCACGCTCTGGTGAGGAGAATAATATAATAGATTTTACATAAACTCGGACTGGGAGCTCTGGATCTAAAAGACACTTATATAACCCTTCAGTCGCTGCTTGGACATTTTCTGGTTTTTTAAATTCAATCTGTCCGTACGCTCCCATCAACCTGCAGGCTGTGGCGCGAAGGAACCCAATCTCGTTCTTGAATTCAGGAATCACGTACTGCTCCAGCAGAGTTTCCATCTGCATACTGATCTCATCAACTGATAATATCTGCTCTACGAGCTCACCAACACAATGAAGAATTGCCTGTTTCCAGACTAAGTCCGTTTTCTGACCCGTCCTTGGGTTGACGCCATTACCCAGCACAATCCCCACAAATTCCATGAATTTATAGAGATAGAGCTTTCCATCAGGTGCGTATTTCTTGCAGATTAGCACTACGCTATCGACTCCCTGTCTCTTTAGGTCCAGATTCGTATTAGACTGATCTTCCTGCTTACGGATGTATTCCAACGCATCGCTCTTCCAAGTTTGCAGATCTTTCGGTGTCAAAAACACCATTGGCAAGAACACGTCCAACAGGAGCTCCTCGAGGAGCGGGTTAAGTCGATTGAACATTTCTTCAGTCTTTATCGCGTAGAACACGAACTGAGCAGCGAAGTACGTGTATTTATTCGCAACAAAATGCGTCTTACGACGGAGAAGCGCCTTAACGAATGTCTCAAGGAAAGGTACGAGGTATTTGCTTTGGATGTTGCGAGCTGAGTCGATTTCTGTCTTCGAGACCCATCGAACGTTGCCGTATTTCTGCACAAACCTGCTCATGATTTCACCGCACCATTTCTTGTTGCTCCAATAAATAATCTTATCTCGCTTTCGGGCTTCATCGTCGGACTTTGGCTCTGCTTCGGCCTCAACGGGTACGGGTGAATCGCAGATAGCCTTCAAAAAGGTCATCCATTTCTCTAAATTTTGATCCATCATGAAGTATTGAGGGAGTTCCAACTAACGAATGTGAGTCAGAGGGATAGTCCAAATAATAATGAATGAGTACGTTGATGGCAGTGAAGAATATCTTGAGGATGATTCTCATTGCAATAGCAGAAGGTAACTCACTGTAGTGCGAGAGAAGTTGCTGGCCATATGCCTCTAGAATTCCGAAGCTCAGATTCACGATGTGTTCAAGTGGCTTTCGTTCATCGTCTAATTGAAGCTCAAACGCTCGTAACTAAAGAATTAGATCCTCAGGAAAACCGTGAAAAATTACCAGGTTCAAAAGAGCCAGCAAACAGCCCAAAATCACGCTAAAATCTGTTGAGGTTTTCAGTTTTTCAATTATTGATGGGAAAATATAGGTCCATTTGCTTGGGAAATCATGAGTCGCCATCTTGAGAATAGATAATTCGAGTTGTACGCTATATTCGAGTCAGTTAGGCGAACGGACGAGGGAAATTTACTGTAATATCTTCACATCAGAGACTTTAATCAGAGCCTCAAGGATGCTTTGCTTGAGGGTCTCACGATCGTCGTTATGAATGAGATTGACGTCGTTCTTGATTTTCCATTTCTCTCGGATCGTGTTGTAAAGTTGAACTGCAGCGCCCTGGCGAATGTTCATGTCTATCTGTTTATATGGCGGGTTATCGAGACTGAGGAAGAGAGCAATGCATTACGTCTTTGTTAACGAGGATGAGGAGCAAACTTGGGAGGTAAAATTTCTGCTCTGAAGCCTATGAATTTTTTATTGAATTGATTCGGCGGTAGGGTTGCGTTACCTTGGCGAGGAAGTCAGTGGCTTGGTTGATCATGCCCTGGTCGTTGCTCATAGAAGCCTTGAAAGCGTCTAGGAGGACGTTTTGGTCGAAGTTCATGAGATGGAGTTCGGTAAAAATGAGATCAGGTAAAAATAATTTTTCACTTGAGAGTGAGAAAGTGTTTGAATAATTAAATAGAATGAAATAAGGCGGGAATTCTTACTCATATTAAATGTGCTATCGATTAATTGCGATCTCAAATTTACTTTAACAGAAGAGAAGAAAGTCTTGGAACTGATAGAGAGTTCAATTTCGTTTATGACAAATGAGTTAATTTACAAAGCTTTCAGCGTGATGAAAATTTTGCGAACCGAGTAGAATTTTTCGATTTCGGTTAAATTAAGGGATGTTATGAAAGTAGTTAGCAATGTTTGCTTTTGGTGGTTCCTTTATTGGACGCTCGTTCATTTCTTTCAAAGGAATATTGTTGAAAACTTTAAGTGTTTCTGTCTATATCTAAATTCAAGGTGCAATTGACCTGCAAACTCAACTCACCTTTTTCATGAATCGAGTAAAAAATTGTTTGAGAAATTCAATTGAGAAAATCTGGTTTGCTTGCTCCTTTTAACTTAAACTCCACTCAATTCAGAGTTGGTATATATGAGATATATATTTTGTGGCTTTTGAGAATTTTAATAACATCTCGGAGAACTTCGTATTTGAACAAATTTTATTTACACATCAATTATTCATATTATGTTGATATTGAAGGTATTCCTCTCCTGACAGAGATATGATACATTACGATTGAAGAATTGAAAATTTGCAATGAAAAGGTTGCGAATATTTGAATTAATTCAGCAAAGAGAAAGCAGAAGGAATTTTTGCCAACAAAAAATCAAATCCATTAACTTACCTCTCTCTCTAATAATAGTAGAATGAGGTTTTGGAAGTTCACATTATTCCTCGTAAAGAGAATAATTTAATGAAAAAGATTTCTGTGCATTTATTGTGAAAACGCAAAATTTTCAATCTGTGTTTATGCTGTGTGGCATCTAATTGGAAAAATTTCCTTATTTAGATAAATACTTATTTGATTAAGTACAACAGGCAACCAAAAAGATAGATTAGGATTTTAATGTTTGAGAAAGAAATCGTCGTTGACGGAAAGGGTCATCTCCTCGGTAGACTCGCTTCCATTGTCGCCAAGGAACTTCTCAACGGACAGAGAGTTGTCATCGTCAGATGCGAGAAAATCTTGATGTCAGGCTCCCTTTACAGACACAAGGTCATGTACTCCGAATTCTTGAAGAAGAGAATGCTCCACAACCCAAGAAGAGGTATCGTCCACTGGAAAGCCCCTTCCAGATTGGTCTGGAGAGCAATCAGAGGCATGATGCCACACAAGACCCCAAGAGGTGCTGCTTCATTAGGTAATCACAAATTTGCTTACATTGCACTCTAACTCTCTCACAGCCAGACTAAAAACTTTCGAAGGTGTCCCACCACCATATGACCACAAGAAGAGAAAGGTCATCCCTGATGCTCTTAAGGTTATCAGAATGAAGAATCACAGAAAATACTGCTGCTTGGGTGACTTGGCCCATGCCGTTGGCTGGAAGAAGCAAGCCCTCGTTGAAAAGCTCGAAGAGAAGAGAAAGCTCAAATCCCGCACTTTCTATGAAAAGAAGCTCGACAAAATCAGAAAAACCAGAAAGGCCACTGAGCTCCCTGAACTCAAGGCTATTAGAGAAAAGCTTGCTAAGTTCGGTTACTAAACGAGCGAATAAATCTTCTTTGATAAGTCTATAAGTTTCATCTGTCGCTGTTGTAAACATATCTATTGAAAGTGGTATTTGACAGTCGGTTGCACATTCATGAAATAACCACGACATAGATATAAAAAAATTCGATTATTATCATCATTTCTTCATCCCACACGCTAAAGAGCAATACCAAGCTGCTAACAAATTTATTTGGAGAGGTTATTAGTAAAGCACGGTAAATTCAGTTAACGAGTGGCAATTTTAGATTCTGTTTGAGTCTTAATCAATTTGTCTAAATTTTGTTAACAAACGGAAAGCCGCTTCAATTTACCCAAAGCAGTTGTGCTTTATTTATCTTTTGACTTCGAATTTGAATGGAAATGATGTAATCTAAGGGCGAGTGAGAAATTTTTGGCTTATTCATATTTCCACATTTCATACACCTAATACTCTTAACAGTATCAGAATAGCTATTCAATGCCTTCATGGGCGTTCATATCATATGTTTATTCTAAGCTGAGTTGTTGATTTATTTTCATTAGAATCAATGGGTTTTTCTTTTGTATTAAGCCCAACAGGGTTATTTTATTTGAATGATCCCTATCATTTCTGATTCAAGCTGTTAACTTTTGCTCAATGCAATATGCAAGAAACAATAAATTTTTCTCATTAACTGTTTTATTTGGACCGAATTCTTGCATCAAGATTAACGGCTCTCTTCTTTCAAATTAGATTGCATATTCAACTTACTGTTTCTTCTTGTCTTCCTTCTCCTTCTTCTTCTCTTCCTTTCTCACTTTTTCAGCTTCCTTGACTTCTTCGCTGGCCTTCTTGAGACCTTCATCAGTAACAACACCCCTCTTGTCAGCTGATTTTCTGATTTCTTCACCAGCCTTCTGTTCGTGCTCAACTGCAGTCTTAGCTTCCTTTGGAGCCTGCTTGGTTTCTACACCAGCAGTGGTGCTGGAGCTTGGGGTCTTTTGTCCGGTTTCAGTGCCAGCAACACCGGTTCCAGCAGCGGCAGCAACTGGTGATGGGGTTTCTTGGACGGCTCTCTTAACAGCTTGGAAAATAGGTTGGGTTTCCTGTCCTTCGGTTCCTTCAGGAGCAGGCTCACCTCTGAAAGTTCTCTTGAGCTTGAAGGTTGGTGGTCCCCAGGACTTCTTGAGGTA
>ENA-UOTX01000432-UOTX01000432.1-compost-metagenome-genome-assembly--contig:-NODE-432-length-45104-cov-14.517045_pt1 | contig 45104 bp, 40 predicted proteins | sample MGYA00238143_ERZ746982 | MGnify/ENA primary metagenome ERZ746982 (study PRJEB28758, sample SAMN06268862) | compost metagenome | isolation source: single cell | place: USA: California, Emeryville, Joint... | reverse complement strand
GTGAACTCGCGATTTCCATTGATCCTTCAAGTAAGTACTGCCTCTCTTGCGCCTCACCACAAGTGTCGTTCAATGGATCTTGCCTGTCTACTTGTGGGAAAGGGTTCTTGCTTGATACTGGTTCAAATCAATGCTACTGTCCGAAGAATTATTTTATCAATGGAAACACATGTCTTCGTAATTTCCTGAACAAAAATTTTAATTACTTTTTTCAATTTAGCCTGCAATAGCAATTGTAATGGATGCTCTTCAGCCTCTGCAAATGGCTGCTACTCATGTGTCACTCCTTCATTTCTTAATCCTACAGGCGCATGTTTAGCTACATGTCCTCCTGGCACCTACCCTAATAAAGCAGAACAGAAATGCTCAGATTGTGATCCCTCGTGTGTCACCTGCACAGACACTGGTAACACGAGTTGTTCAGGAGGATGTAAACCAGGCTATTATCAGCAGCCTTCTCCTAATAGTCGCACCTGCCTGAGTACTTGTCCGGCAAACTATTACCCAGACAGCGGTCCTAATGCTTGCAAGTCTTGTCATTCAGCTTGCGAAGAATGTTTTGGGCCTTCAAATAAGCGATGCAGTAAATGTGCTCCAGGATTTTATTTAAGCAACAACACAACATGTGTGAAAGGAGAGGGTTGCCCAACTGGGACCTACCTAGACCAATCCACTTCTAGTTGTTTAAGTATGAGCTCCATTTGGAATTCCTTCATTCTGACTTTTAATTTTCTGATAGGCTGTCCAACGGCTTGTGCCATGTGCTATAACGACACTTCTTGCGTTACTTGCATAAGCAACTACTTACTGTTACCTCTTTCAAATGGTTTGAGCCAGTGTGTTGAGAGTTGTCCGTCCGGCTACTATCCGAATTCAACAGCGGGAAAATGTGAAGCGTGTGCGAGTTCTTGCTCAAATTGCACTGGGCCTACTCTTTCGGAATGCACAGCGAGATGCCCTTTGAACTGTGAAAATTGCAGCTCAGCTGCTTCTTGTGATTTGTGCTCCTCTGGCTACTATCTTTTGAACGACCAGTGCCAACCTCAATGCCCGTCGGCGCTTTATCAAGACGAGTCATCGCGCAAATGTGTGTTTTGTCCGACTAATTGCGCCGCTTGTGGAGCTTCAGGCTGTTCTAAGTGCCAAACTTCCCGTTATTTATACAATAACACTTGCTACATCTCCTGCCCGGCTTTCACCTATGTGAGTACAGTTTCCGGCAGCAACAACTTGACCTGCAGCGACTGCGATTCAAGTTGCTTGACTTGTATTGGTCCTGGCCCAACCCAATGCACTTTATGTCAACTCGGTCTTTTTCTCTACGAGAAGCAGTGCCTTCGAGTTTGCCCAAGCGGAACGTATGAATCAAAACTAGAAATGGGAAGCGATACTGCAATTCCAAGCTGTAAACCAAAAATTGTGCTCTCAATGTCAAGACGGTTCACTAGCGATCCTCGTAAGATATTTATCGCGTTTTCCACTGCAATAGGAGTCGATTTCCTCAACTATTTCATCTCAGTCCTTCAGATCACACTTCAAGGAGCTACTTTAGATGCCTCTCTCATCTCCGCAGAAATTTTCGATAATTCCACGATTAGTCTCACTCTGCTAGTCGAAAGATACATTCCTGAAGGAGCGATCCTTGATGTAAATCTATCTATAGGAGCAGACTTCGATAATGATCCCACGAATAAATATGCCTTCCCTGTCAAGCACATCTCGGTCGCATTGGCTGAGTACTACCCATTTATGCAAACGGAGGATAATGTGATTTCGGGAGCTTCGGACGTTGCAAAAGGCAGCAGCACGGCTAGCACAGCTGCTCAAACGGCTGCCATGGCAACTGGCAGCGTTACCAATTTTCTATTGCAGTTCAGTCTAATCACTGATCTCATTCAACTTCTACAGTTTATCGATATAAACTGGCCACCCAACGTGATGAATATGTTCCGTGAAGCCTACATGGACCCAAGTAACCTATTCATTCCTGTGTGTTACTTCCCTCGTCCAGAAAGCTGCACCCTCCCAAATTATACGCTACCACGCAGCCTCGAAATTCAAGCTATTCCCCCAGTATTTCTGATGAACGACTGCTATGTTGCCTCGACGCTGATCCTCGGTATTTCAATTATAATTCTGCTGAAAGTGTGGCTTCAGTTTAAAAAACCGTCCATAATTCCGCAACAGGTAGCGAAATTAGGGACTCTGCTGGATAGACTTCTCGCTTGGAACATATACTTTCAAGTCTTCATGTCAAATTATACGCTCTTTGTCGCCAATGTGACGCTCCAAATTTACTACTTGAATTTCGATTCGCCTTATATGGCCCTAAGCTCCGCCCTCGCTCTCTTGGCGGGTATATTCTGCGTTTGTTTTCCTGCATTTGCGAGCGTGGTGGTGTGGAGATATTCCAAAATAGAGAACAATGCAGAAGCGAAGAAGAAATTTAATCGCTATGAGATTCTATTCGAAGGGTTGCGGACTCAGAAACGAGTGCAGATATTTTATATTCCGTTCAGTTTCATTCGCGTCCTGCTTATCGGAATCTTTGTGATCGTGTTTTCAAGCTCCACATGGACTTTAGTCATTCTCATTTGCATGATTCAGGCAACTTTCTGCTTATATGTCATCACGTACAGACCTCATGAAAGCAAATTCGAGTGCTGGATCACTATTATTACAGAATTATTGGCTTTAACGGCGCTCTTGTTGGGTCTTGGAATTATGATAAACTTGGAAACGAATCCTACGATAGAATCGCGAATACAATTGGGCTGGGCTCTGATTTCCATGAATTTTGCGGTCTCAATAGCGACTGTAGTGAGCGTCGCAAAGCAGCTCCTCTCACTTCTCATTTCCATTTACAAAAAATTACGACAGCGATGCAGACAAAAGCAAACTCGCGTCGTTCCTATTTTCCCCACGACGAAGCATTCCATTCATTCCGCAGCCACTACGGCCAATTGCATATATTCCAAAACCGATCTCGATTCGGTCCTAGATCAGATTGAATCCGCTCAGACGCTCATTAAAAACAAATTGAAGACTCTCCCGAACAACCAAGATGAGATCAATTTCCAAATTACTGAAAAGCAGGAGATAGAATCGCTTCTGAAAAATACCGTGATTCTTTTCGATGGAGCAAATACTTCGTCGGTACAGTCACAAACCTCTCTGAAAAAATACGTAAAGAGGATGTCACAGACGTCTTTGCATGGAGATATCTCTCCCATTGAAGAGGTACCTTCGAGCTCAGAAATCCTTCCGTCGATTGCAGGGACAATATTTTTGGATTCCGCGAGTCCAAATGAGAAAATAAGTGCAGCGAGCTATGGGCATAAATTCAGAGAGAGATATAGAGTGTTGAGTCCGAAACTGACAAGAAAAAAGAAACATAGCCTAGGAAAGATACGCTCTGAACAGTTCTTAGGTGAGAGAGTAGGGAAAGCTAACCGAAATATTTTACAAACAAAATTTCCTCGGTCTGACAGTGCGATTGATATGTTTTCTGAAGGCACTGAGTTGGTGAAACCTGAGAAAGAAATCGATCTGGAACCTATGCCGAAAGAGACGAATGCGCCTTCAGAGGAGTCGAATCACGCGCCTCCGTCCTTCCCATCGATAGTATTCAAGAGAATGCAGACTAATAATAGTGCATTTGAGAAGAGAAAAGCGAAAATGAAGACATTGCAAACGTTGAATTTGGATGAATGAATTGAGGGATTTAAAAGGACATCCTCTTTTGAAGATCAAATCAACTTTTAAAAATAGGTGAGAATAAGTCTACTTCATAAACACTATATTTTTATCACATGTAGAATTGTAAATGTGATTGTTACTATGTGTTATTTTTCGTTAGCAAGTTTTTTTTATTAATATATGGCTATTGGGTTTCGGAGGTGAGTGATATAGTCTGAAATAATGAAATCAGGGAGCTCTCGGTGTAGTCTTCAACAAAAATTATCTCAGACAAACGAGAATATATATCTGATATGCTAATGCTAATGGAATAAGTTTGCATACTTTGTCGGATGTAGAAAAGATGCGTCTAGTGAACATTCAGCAAATGAGCCTGGCTTGATCAATTAATTATTCAAGAGCAGTCGAACTAGCTATCAGTGTAGTTAGCTGTTCCTTTGGGCACTGATTTTACTTGTTGATCTAAGAGAACTTTTTCATAAATACTGAAAATATGATGATATGTAGGTATACGCAAAGTATTTCAGATTTGAGCCCTTATTATACATCAAATTCAGATCAACTTTACCTTGCTATCTCTTAGAAATTGCTCGAAGAGAAGTATTCGGTTGAAATTTCTGTTTTTTCCTTCGAGTTGAAGGGGAAACAACACTTTTCTATCAATTACTTGTCAAGCTTTTTAAAACTATCTGTCCGTAATGTGATTAGACAATCAACAAAAGTGATGCCCTAGAAACAACAATTTAGCTCGCCGAGCCATTTCTTCATGAATTTAATAATTATTCCGATTTCTGACAGTTCAATTTACTGTAGTGAACGCAATTAACTAAAACTCATCGAGACATCCTAATTTATTAAAGTCATTCGTACTAAAAGGGTCAATAAATTATTCCTTTCCGCCTTCTGCTAGCATGTTCGCAACTCAAGATCAAGTAGTTTATCCAACTCAACACGCACATCACCTCTCTCATAGAAAATCAGTCTCGAAGGATTCCTCGTGAAAAAGCCTGAAGGATTTTTCGGGAGCAATCAAAAAAGGTCCACCATTTCCATCTTCTTACGCTTCAATAACCTCTTGGTTTTAGATACTTCATTCTTCAGGGCAACAATGAAGAACTGAATTACTACGAAGATCAAGAGGTAAAAATTGAATCCGTTGAATTTTGTTGAAGCTGATTTGCAAATTCTGTCACCAGGGTAAAAAGTATAAAGGAACAATACACACCAAAGATATCCTGGAGATCAAGGACATGAAGGGAAACGAGTATTTACCCTGCTCCGATGGAAGTTGACATGAAATAGATTTCAGATTGTTATCAAAGGAAGAAATTATGAGTTAATCGCTGAAGACCAGGCAGACAAGAAAAAATGGATTGAAGGATTGGAGAAAGTAATAGCTATCATGAAACGACAAGAAGGAAAAAATAGTAAAGTTAATGCTTGAGAGGCCGCTCTTTAATTAGATATTACCAGGAACTCAAACAGAAATACTATCAAGAGTTTCGCAAATTGAGCCGAGAAGGAAGGAAAGATCAGGTTCATTTGAGGAACCAAAAGCCAAATTTGAGAAAATTGAGACTATTGGTAAAAGCAGTACCTGAATGAAGGAGATTGATTGTGATAATAGAGGATATTGATTTGGCCGAATCGATTGTGCAACCGAAGAAACCAGTACATGTTGAACCAAAACACGGTAATTATTCGAGGGCTCAATAGGATATTTATCAGTAATATTTCTTTAGAAGTCATCCCAGAAGAAAATGAAATGGGGGATTCCTCTGGCCCTGTTCAAAATCGTAAAATTAGCTATGATAAGAGAAGATAATCTTCTTCAATAGATGAAGACACAGACTCACCTTCCGAAGAAGAGGAAGATGAAATTGATGCTAAACTGGGATCTAGTATTTACCTTGATTGTTTCTTTGCGCCTTACCTGAAAAAAAAAAATCAAGTTGAGCAAGCGGTTTCCACATTTGTCTCGAAGCCAAAACCAAATCAATCAGAGTTGCCCGTGGAAAAAGCAACAGAAATTATGGAACGTACTATATCTTGACTTTACTTGAAATTAACATCAGACCCTAGCCAAATTTAACGAAATTGAGTCTGAAATTATAGTAAGGGTCACTGATCCCGTCAAGAAAAATGAGCCTGCTGTCGAAACTCATGATCATCATGAAGATCATAATGATAATCCCGAAAGCAAGGATGAGGATACTCATGAACACTGTGACGAGAAGCATGAAGCTAATGATAAGCATGTGCATCCAGATGCTCATACCAACAACGATCATCATGAAAAAACCGATAATGTAGCAGCTGATCATGATCATCATCACGATGGCGATAAACATGGTGAAGATCATCAACATTGTGAAGAACAGAAACAGGTTGAGCAACAGATTTCCGTTCAAGTAGAGGCTTCGAGTGAGGATGATAAGAAGAATTCCAGAGATGAAGAGCCTTCTTCTTCACACGATGAAAATCATGTGGAAGCCAAACCTGAAAAAATAAAGAGCGACAAGAGCTACTTGATTATCACTGCTGATACAATAGGATCATTTGCTCATACGGAGGCGGATTATGATGAAATAAAAGAAGCTAATAAAGATTTGTTCACAAATCTTCCTTTGACGGGAATGGATGCGCAAGCCGATAGGATTAAAGAAATCCGAGAAGAAAACATTAGGAAAGGGCAGAGCACAGATAGATGCCAAGTTTGTAATATTTTCTAAATATGGGTTTATTTTCTTTGATTACATTGAATCGAGTAAGGGAAGATTTCTTTACTCCATCTACGTTTATTACTTTAGAATTTTTGAAATATTATGATTGAATAAAGAACGAAATATTTCAGAAATTATGTGATAAATATTGAGAAGATAGACCTCGAACATCATAAGTATAGATTCTTCGTAGTATCAGGTTTTATTTTGTCAGCTTGAAATCTATGTTATGAATTAAGTCATCAAATTTATTGTAAAACTTTAAAATATTGATCTATTAAATCTAAAAACTAACTTCCAGAATCATGGCATTACAACCGCACTTTTCTTGCAATAAAACGTATCTATGGCGTCAATTCAAGCATTTTCTTCGATGAGAGAGTGAAGTGATGAATTTGTAGGAAAAAAAACTTCTAGTCTTTTCTCAAGAAAACCACAAAAAATAATTATCGCTGAACATTAAGGAAAGATGGTCAATAAATAATATGCTGTGATCAACTTGGATATCTTTTGGGCTGAGAAGTCACTTTGAGGGACTGTTGGAAGTTTCTGTTCCAAAAAAAACCAAAAACAAAAACCGATCAAGTGTTCTTTGCCTCGATAGCCAATTAATTGATAAATTAAAATTTTGAAAACGTGTATTAAAATGAAAGGTTCACTGTTTGAACGCGAAATATTTGACTAAAATTGCAAACTGGTTTCTTGGCCTCTTGATATAGGACTCTGGTAACGATGAATAATTGTTATTTCCTTCGGCTCGAGGCAGATTGATTTTGATAGGAAATACTGCTCCTTTAACCGATTAATTAGAGGTATTTGCTGTTTTGTAATCCAATTAAATAATTATATTAGAAAGATGAAAATATTCAAAATCATTTCAAAAACTTCCTGGTGTCATCAGAGGCGCGTAGCTGTTGCCATGATGATTTGCTTAGCCATACAGAGCGTCCTTGCGGGTAAACATGGAGAAAAATCATCAGTCACGTGATTTCTTAATAGCAACCACATTTTATCTGCAAGAGGACAAATTGGACTCCGCATCAGTTGTGGCTCCTGCAGAAGAGGTGTCTATATCTAACCTATGTCCCACTTGTACGAGTAGCATTGGCCAATATGGATTTAGCGCTTGGGTCTATAAAGTAGAGTAGGCAAGCTCTTTTAACTTTGTGTTCAGAGTTGCTAACACTTTAGAGTAACTAATTTCACTTGAAGCATAGCATTATTAGAATTTAGAAACGATTGGGACCAAGGAAGAATTTTTCTTGCATTAGCATCTAATGAAGCAACTAATGAAGGATATCTCCTTTATGCGTCCACAGTAGAAGATGGTGGAGGAGGAGCAGGTTGGTTGAGCTGGAAGAAGGTAAAAATAAAAACGCTACTTAACAGATTAAATATATCTTGTCAGCCTGATGATCCTTCTGCTTTGTTGTTGGGACAATGGGTATTTATCAGTATGTTTGTGGATGGAGCTGAAAATAAACACTTTGGATTCAGATATTATGTGGATCAGATGAGCAACTCGGACATAGTGATATTTCAAACGGTGAGTGTTGGCACGAGCTATCCACTGGCTCTCTCAGCAATGGTCTATTGGGGTGGACATAATTATAATTACAACCATTGTGCCTGTTGGATGCAGTATGTGCGAATACATTTGGATTGGGTAGCTGACACAGAAGCCAAAATGCTCAGTCTTTCAAAATTTAGTACTGATGATAGTGGTAGGTATCTTTTGAAAAGCACAAAGAAATTTATTGTTTTGGACTAGGCAAGTTCTATCGCTTCTATTTCGCTTCTGATCCACTAGTAAATAATAACCAGACATTTATTATCAACAAAACGTCGAGCGAAAGTGAGGGAAATACTGTTGGATTTAAAGGTAAAAAATTTGAGAAAAATACCATCTGAGAAATGATATAATTAATAGGTTATTCGTCGTCCCAATCGGGACCATTTCCCAACTTTGGACCCTATAACATTTTGATGTGCCGACCTGGGCAAATAGCTTCGTTTCCTCTCAATTCTGCAATTTCAAAAAATGGATTGGTCGTCGCCATGGATTTTTATCCTTATTCCGCTGGCGCGCCAACTCAAACAATATTCAGCATTCGAAACACCGCAACGAACTTTGTTTCTCTTCGTTGCGACTATTTCTTATCTTCTGGAACTTTGAATATTTGGATAAATCCTGCCAGTGGTGCTCCCTTTTATGTGTTTAATTCGATTATGGCTTCTTCTATTGCAATTAAGTCAGGTAAATATAAGCCTTTGTGTAGTATTATTCTTTTAGATATAATGCTATTATCCCGTATCTCATTGAGCACTTATCAATTCCCGCTAGAAAATTGGAACCGTGTGGTCGTAGAAATCGTCCAGACACAACCAGCAGAACTTGGCGCTGGATCAGTTGCTAGAATATGGGTCAATCAGACTGTCACTCCACAAGTCTACTTTGGCAACTTTGCAATTGGAAAGACAGTAATTACTGATGGAAACAATGCCGCACTTGAGATTTGCGGCGTGTTTGATTTGACAGGTCCGAATATGGTGAGCGCTGCTTTGACAGGATATTTCGATGTTTTAAATTTTGTATGGCTTCAAGGATTAACAACCGTTTTTCAAAATTTAACAAGTAATCTAAATACTCAAGAAATTAAATATTATATACTGATCATTATAGGTCGCGATTGCACCTTGCAAATATTCCCTAAAACGAGATCAAATTGCCTACAATGTGCCAACGGACTTTTTCTACAAGATAGCAGCGACTGTGTTGCAACTCCGTCGAACGACAGCTACTTTTTACACACTCCGACCAATTCTTATCAAAGTAATTCTCTCTCTTTTATAATTTACTTACAAATCATATTATAGAATGCTACTACAGACGATACTATGTAAAATCATCCTTGTCCTATTTTTTTGAGGCTTGATGGTGCTTCTAATAGCAATGCTGCTCCTCATGCTATTAGAAGCACACTTGGATACTTGATTTTTTTTCTCTAACCAACACGTTCTAACTCGAATAATTAGAATATATCAGACGGTTCATGCCTTCCTTGCACTGAAGATGGGCAACTAATCGTGTCGTCGCAATGTGCTAGTATTAAATTTCAAATTATGATAACAACTGATAAATTTTGAAAAAAAGGCTGCAAAATCGGGTGTAAAGCTTGTACCGGACTAAGCTCCTCAGAGTGCTCCAGTTGTATGTATGGATACTTCCTCTTTGCAAACTCCTCAGGCAGCTATTGTCTCGAATTTTGCCCTTCAGGATTCATTCCTGACCATAACTTAAACAAATGCGTCACCTCACTCGTCGACATCTCAGCAGCACAAGCAGCAAGTCTAGTAGCAGCTCCTCTCGCGACTTCAGCCGCTCTGACAGTCTCAAGCATTGCCTCAGGGGGTTTCTCCATAAACATGATGATGTGTCTTGTCGCCACCGAATCTCTTGCGAACATGCAATACCTCAACATCAACCACTCTGATATAGCATCTACAATCTACGCTGGGATGTCAGCCTCCTTTGTTCCAAACTGGATAGCTGTCTTCAATACTTTAGACAAGGGTTCAATTATCTTTAATAGGGGAATTTTCGAGACGAATCAGATTAGTGCTCTTTATCTTGATAACTTTGGAGACGCGTTGATCGAATTGGGGATGTATTTTGGCATATTTCTCCTGACCCTCCCCTTTATGCTCTTATCTAAAATAGATAAGCTCATCCGCTCTGTCGCTGGAAAAGCATATGTCACAGCATTCAGCTTTTTGATGGCTAACATGTTTGGAATAGTTCAGAGTCAAATACTGTTTGCAGTTGTACAGCTGCTCAAAATGAATTTACTCTTCGATAGCTACTCCTTTCTGAGCCTCTTTACGGCAATTTCCACAACCTCGGTTTTAATTAGCATCATAGCCCTTAGCTTCATTAAATTGAGGGTTATATTCGGAAATCATGGGCTTCAAAAAGCTGGAGGATCAACACGACAAACAAAAGGTAGTACTCATACTCAACTTATATGGCTACAACAGCAATACGAATTTTTATTTGGAGACTTTAAGGATTCAAATAAGAATCAATTCTTCTTCGCATACTGGATCACGGCTTTCAATGTTATCTACATTCTTCTCATACTCTGTTTGCAGAGTGTCCCCATCCTACAATGTGTCTCGATTGTGACATTACTATTGACATTTATGATATTTTCAGCCAAAATCAAACCATTCAAAAAGAACGCGGCAACTTTTTCCCATTTTTTCAACTTTACCTGTGTTCTCATTGCAGCAATCTTAAATTTATCTTTGGCGTTCTCTCATGCTGTGACAATAACTGAAACAATTGGAAAAGCTATAGTTTCAGTTATAGTTATTAATACTGGAGGAAATACTCTCTTTTCGCTGGGCGGCATGATGATCGGAATTTACAATAGGATCAAATTGACGCGAAAAACTGACAAGAAAAATCAAAATAAAACAAAATTGGGAGAAATGCATCTAAACCCCGAAGTAGCATCCAATTCATATGAATTAAAGAATATATCGATTCAGAATGAGGTTTTCAGACAGCAGAATCCTCTTAATCGGTCCGAATTGAAAAACAATGAGAGTTTTTTAAATCTATCGATTGCTCAGATTAGAGAGCAACGATAAAATACACTTTCTACAAGCAAAATAATGGCCGATATTGTGAATGAGAGCTATTGTGCAAAACATCTGATCTAATTGCTAGCTTTCTCAGAAGGAGAGGCAATCAACTAGTCATTCAAGGGTTCTTCTGACCCGTTCTATTTCAAAGAGCTTAGAGCATGCGTAATATGAGAAATGAAGTTAATAACTCTGGATTTCTGTGAAAATCTGAGAGCTTTGTAATTTAACTTATCTCTAATTAAAACGTCTGTTCTAAATTGAAAATTGTAATATTATATAGATAGATTGTGATGCTCCTTTCAAAAAATTCATAACATTTGTGGAGACTAGATATGCATTATTATGGGAATAGTTAGAGAATGTTGGTTACTCGAAAGTCAAAAAGTTTTTTATTTAAAAAATTCATTCATCAAACATAGATGGGAGATTAAACTGGAGCAAGATTTAAATAGCAGCCACAATGCGCTTCCAAATCAACATACAGTATTTTATCAGGATTGATCTGAGAAGTTGATATTATATGCGAGCTGCATCGCAATCGGTCTTAAGTGCAGATTCATTATCACAGAATCGCAACGAGAATAAATGTGCCTTCACACTCTCATTCTCTCCTTATCAAAGTGGAATGGATTATTCTCGTCTGGCCTGCTAGTCTTTGGATCGTAACTAAATTTTCTTTTGGTTTAACGATTATCCAAATCTGTCATTCGAATCCTTTATCAGCCAAACGAATTTATAAAATTGGAAAACTCTTGCTCATCTCCATCAGCATTGAATCAATGGCCATTATGTGGCTGATTGCAACCTCGAATCAGACTGATTAAAGGAAGGAAGAAATATGATAGTAATACGTTTACTTTATTGTTTTTGAATCGTAAAATGCAAAGGTATGCCTACAAGAGAATAAAATTGGCTCTCCGATTTAATAACCAAACTGAAGATTGGTTGACTTAATTAAAAGGTTGGGAAGTTGGAAATTTCTTCGATGTGAAATTGAAGAGAATTCCGTGTGTGGAGAGAGTGGAAAGAGTTGTCTTGACACTGAATAAGTATAATATTGCTGCTCTCCTTTATGGTTGGAGTCAAGAGGGAATTTCAATATTAGAGATCTTTTGTTTAAATTCTTTCCTTTTTTCATTAGCTGCATTCCGACGAGATCAAATATTCGAATATTAAGGATAAAATCTTGTCAAAATGCTCAAAAATTCTAAATTATCCAGCTCCAGTTCTTATTAAATTTGTACATCTGACTTGAAGCAATATGACATGAAGGTAACTCCTGTTGTCTGATATTATAATAATATATGTGAGTCTTTTTTACATCTATAGCATCTGTTTTTTCCTGAGCAAAGATTTACAAGTTGGTTTATTAATAGCCTATTGTAAATTAGCTGATAAATAAAACAAAACTATAACTTGGCTCAATCCAATTTATTACGATGTCCGGAAATTCTCGAATTGCCACACTTTTTCTATTGTTAGTTATGACCTTCTTGACCATTGAGAGTGTGCTTTCGAGTAACACCTACTAAAATTCTCTCAAACTCATCTACTTTTACCCTTTATAGTGAAGGTACTATATGTACAAGAAAATAAGCTAGATGCTACATCAGAAACAGCGACAGAACCACAAGGAACAACAACAATATCTGATTTATGCACGAGCTGTTCAACTACCACTAAATATGGAGCGAGTGCCTGGGTCTACAAGACCAGTTACGTAGAATCAGACTGGAATTGCTTGTTCAGAGTTGCTAATAATCCAGCGTAATGTGATCACCTTGCTTCATCTCATTTGTATAAGAATTGATACTAATGATGGAAGAACACTCCTACTTTGTTCACATTTTGCCTTAGGAGATCGTTTATTTTGGATGGGTACCTTGAGTGACCAGTACGGAGAATGGGGAATTTGGAGAAATGTAAATAGTTCGTGGCTAAAGAAGGAATTTATTTGATTTACCTAGCAAGCAACCGAATTGCATTCTTTGATTGTAGGCAAATGGATCTTCGTTAGTATGTTTGTGAACCAAATTAACAATAACCAATTTGGATTTCGATACTACCTCGACTTCGATAGCAAATCAGTTAATGCGATCTTTGACAAAAGAAACACCCCTCAAACCACTATTTTGGACTCTTCGGCAAAAATAACTTGGGGTGGAAAAGATCCAGAATTTTATCCGAGCACATGTTATCTTCAGTATTTCAGAGTCTACTGGGATTATTTGGCAAATACCCAAGATAAAATGATCAATCTTGCGTTGATGGATACTGACGGTGGAGGTATATTTATTATTTTATTATTTCGTATCATTTACTAATACTCTGCAAAGGCAAACTCTACCGTTTCTTTTTCGCTTCTGATCCGCTGATAAATAATAATCAGACGTTTGTTGTGAACAGCAGGACGAATTTAACTGATTCAACTGTAATCGGATTCAAAGGTGATTCATTTTTCTTCCAAATAAACTTGTGATCTTACTTGCGCATTCACTTTATTAACAGGATATTCTTCTTCTCAGTCTGCACGGGATCCATTATTTGGACCCTATAATATTTTGATGTGCCGTCCTGGTCAAATAGCCTCGTTTCCTCTCAATGCATCGGTTTCGAAGGGTGGGCTGCTGGTTGCCATGGATATTTATCCTTATCCTAGTGGCTCATCAACCCAAACAATATTCAGCATTCGAAACACTGAAACTAACTACATTTCTCTTCGTTGTGACTACTTCCTGGACTCTGGAGCTTTGGATATTTGGATAAATCCTGTGGGTGGCATTCCATACTATGTATATGGTAGTAGCTCTACTCCTACCATTAACAAAGGTAATAGCACCGTTAAGACGTCAATTTTAGTATTGCCGAAATTGGTTCAATTTCATTGAGAGCAAAATTTTTTCCTCTTTGATCCTTTTTGATGAGCATGTCCTTAATAATCAATTTCAATAGGAAATTGGAATCGCGTTATTTTCGAAATCGTGCAAGCGCAACCGCAAATTTTCGGTGCTGGTTTCTCTTTTATACGAATAACCATCAATGAAACTACCACTTCAAAACACTTTTTTGGGAACTTTGCTGCTGGAGACACCACGATTGCTGATGGAAATAATGCTGCTTTTGATATTTGTGGAGTTTATGATCCTTTAAGCTCTAATTTGGTGAGTTCTTCTATGGCAGGCTACTTCGATGTGTTAAACTTTGTGTGGTTTCAAGGAGCTCAAGTGGTTTCCCATCCCACATCGGGTAATTATATCAATCTTGAAAAATCAGACTTACTTTTGGGATTTATTTGCTTCTTTCTAAAAAGGTGCGGGCTGTTTGATTCACGGGCTGCTACAGGCCGATCAATCGAGTTGCTTGCAGTGTGGGACCGGATACTATCTGCGAGATAGTATCAATTGCATAGCAAGTTCGCCAAACAACAATTACTTTTTGCATAGTCCAACCAATTCTTATCAGAGTAACGCTCAATATTAACAACCAACGAATAAATTGTAATTTAGAGTGTTTCTACGGGCAATATTATGTAAGAGACCAGCTTGTTCAAGAAGAATTCATAAAATAATAAATAGAACATATCCAATGGAGTATGCTTACCTTGCACTGGAGACGGGCAGCTAATTGAGCCACCACAATGTGTGAGTTGCGATCCGAGCTGTAGAAAATGTATTGGAACGAATTCCAATCAATGTACAGCCTGCTATCCTGGTAATCCCTCTATTTTAATCGTTGGATCTTGGAAGTCTTTACATAGGATATTATCTAAACGCCACAGATTCCAAATGCTATGGTATTTCCAATTTTCTTTTTATTTTCTATGATAACGTCTCTCTCTCTTCATATTTTCAAAAGAATGCTCCCAAACTTGTGAAACATGTAATGGTACGAATGCGAACGAATGTACAAGCTGTCATCAGGGTTTCTACCTTAATGATTTCACTTGTGTTGCAAAATGTCCTCAATCTAAGTTTGCCGATATTACAACTAATACTTGTGAAAGTAAATAAAATTTTAAATTTATCTATATTCATCAAATTTGAAAATACAGACTGCCAAGGTGTGTGCCAAACCTGTTCTGGGTCAGGTGAATCAGAATGCTTAAGTTGTATTTCGGGATACTTCTTATTTGCTAACTCTACAGGCTCCTACTGTCTCTTATTTTGCCCTGCAGAATCTAGACCTGATCGGATCTTAAATAAATGCGTCACCTCACTAGTCAATATCACAACAGCGCAATCAGCTGCTCTTGTCGCAGCTCCTGTTGCTACATCAATAGCTCTCACGGCTTCAAACGTTGTCTCTGGAGGCTTCTCCATAAACATGATGATGTGTCTTGTGGCTACTGAATCTCTTGCGAACATGCAATACCTTAATATCAATCATTCAAATATAGCATCTACCATATACGTTGGTATGTCAGCCTCCTTTGTCCCAAATTGGATTGCTTTATTCAACACTCTAGAAAAGGGTTTAATTATCTTTAATTGGGGGATTTTCGAAATGAATCAGATTAGTGCTCTCTTCCTCGATAACTTTGGGGATTCTCTGACAGAAATGATAATATATTTAGGCTTATTCCTACTGGCCCTCCTCTTTACGCTCTCATCTAAAATAGAAAAGCTCATCCGCTCTGTCGCTGGAAAAGCATATGTCACAGCATTCAGCTTTTTGATGGCTAACATGTTTGGAAAAGTTCAGAGTCAAGTTCTATTTGCATTAATGCAGATAGTCAAGTTCAATTTATTTTTCGACATATACTCTCGACTGAGTCTCTTTACCGCAATTGCAACAAGCTCTATCCTAATTGGAACGCTTACCCATAGCCTTTTCAAAGTCTTAAGGTTGTTTAATAACCAAAAAGGTTTGAAAACTAAAGTTTCGAGGAAGGATCATGCTCAAATCATATGGTTAGAGAAGAAATACGAGTTTATGATCGGCGATTTCAAAGACTCGACGAAAAATCAGTTCCTCTTTGCCTATTGGATGACGGCTTTTAACGCAATCTATATCCTTCTCATATTATGTCTCCAGAGTGTCCCAGTACTACAATGTCTCTCTATTGTTGTCCTAATAATCGCATTTATGATGTTCTCGATTGCTGCTAACCCGTTCAATAAAAAAAGCTCTGCCTTTTCGCATTACTTTAATTTTTCATGCATCCTCATTGCGGCAATCCTGAACTTATCCGTGGCAATTGCTAACACTGTAAATCCTGAGTTTTCGCAAGGTGAGGCGCTTGGATGGGCTATTGTGTCCGTTATAGGCATTAATACGACAACGAACACTCTATTCTCAATTGGAGCGATGATCTACGAAATTGTAAACAAAATCTTATTATCTCGAAACAAAAAAATCAAGGAACTCCCAAAATTGAACGAGTCGAAGGTCCAAATGGGATCATCTTCAAATCAATTAAATCAAATGCGCCTCAAAATATCAAAGAAAAAGCCGTCGATGTCTTCGAGATCTTCGATGGGAATAGAACTGAACATTTCCGGAACCAATTTTCTAGATGAGTCTAAGACTGAATCAAATATTACGGCTTCTGGAATCATACGTACACATGAATCAAATAGTCCGGCTCATAATAGAATTATTCGATCAAAGAATTTTACCTAGCAAGTAGAACCAAGTGTATGATCAAATAAGGTCTTACACCATCGCAGCTCGGAAAAGGGTCTAATATTAGTCCCAAAGCTCGCTCATAGGTTCTGTAAATCATAGTATTACAAATCCATTAAATATTAATCAGCAATTCTCAATTTGAGATTAAAAAATCTAGTTCTTGGCTATATATTTAACTTTCTTTTTCAAAGCATTGAAGTGAGCCTTCCATTATATAGTTTTCCAGTTGTGTTTTCAAATTTGTCATTCGGATATGGATTTATTAAAATTTCTAAATTTAACCAAATTCTACATTTGCTAATCTGATTTCCATTATTGTTTATTACACATGAGGCAATTCCCTCAGCTTGATTACGAACGGGCCTTGAGGAATAATAGTGGACTACTCCAGCCGTCAGCTTTAGTCTAAATTCCAGATCGTGGGTTGGTGGAAGCAGACCTCTATTATCTGCGAAATCTTACAAGCATTAGGATCTCTTTCTGTTAAAGGATAAGCAAATAAAACCATACTTTAACCTCGGAAATAAGCAAGATTATCTTCTTCCATACAAAATTCACTATATGTCCTGTTTCTCTCTAGTAATACCCTCGAATAGCAACATAGCAACAAACCAAATAGAAGAAAGCTAAAATTTAAGCATGCAAAGGACTTAGTAGATCCTGGATCTCATAAATTAAGCATATTACCTCGATAGAATATTACGAACTCAGAGATGATCTTGTTTCTCTTTTTAGTTTCTTCCGATGTTTCAAGAAATCTCTGAAGAATTTTATTCTGGAAAAAAGGAACCGTTTAAAGTCAAGTAAGGAGACCTAAATGGATGTGCAACGAGAGTGCTCATGACAGCCTGTCTATGGGCCGTAGATTCAATTTTCAAGACAAGATTGAGAGGAAATTGGAGTCTTAGAGAGAAACTTATCGGATTGTTAATTCAAGCTTTGGACCTTCATCATTTTGATGTGGTCGGCAAATTGAATAAAATTCCTCACAATTCTGAGAGAAGCCTAGCGATTTGATCTGTTCACGTTCCAATTTTTGAATTTCTCGAAATAGGCCGTTTTTTAACTCGGAAGCTTCTCAAGAATGGCGAGAAGACGGACTCCAGGGAATCGATCCTGCAAAAACAGAAAGCCCTTAGGTGCATTCTATGCCAAAATCAAGCAAAATCAAGGTGGATAGGATAACGGAACACATGACTCCTTAAATTCCGAGTGCGGTTAAATTTGCTTACATGTTCATTTGAGCAAAATCGAAGCTAGAAGGAGTCTCAAGAGCGTAGAGGCGCTTGTAGCTTCCTTTATAGCCTTGATAGTCACTCGGATAGTGATTTTCGGATCTCATCAAGAGATTTTGCGTTTGGGAATAATAGTAGGGTCTTTTATGACCAATGATAGCTTTATTATTCAGGATTATAAAATTGAAAAAATCTGCGAAGTCGCAGAAATTAATTTCAGTCTATTAAATTTTTTCATTGGCCAAATGCCAATCTTTCAGTGTCATACCTAATTTAATTACACTGAAAACCGCAATCGTAATTCTTCTAAGGAACATTTTAATGAAATTGGAAGCAAAATTGATCAAATTAATTCCAGATGTTTAACTTTAGTGCGCTTCTAATAAGGGTTCTTGGAAGGTACTAACCAAAAAACCCTAAAATTTTTTTCCAATCCTTAAGTGATTTCTTTGTCAATCATTGAAAATGAACAGTTGGAATTAATGACTTGCAGAATTGTAGTCAAATTTAGTTCATATCCATTGGGTTTTTCTGAATTTGAGTTTCAACATTTGAGAGGATCAAAGCAGGACAGTGACTCAGCTACTTGGGTCACCAATAGAAAAATTCTATTTCTTCTAAGGGTTCATTTTTCAGATCGTTCTTTCGATTTTTGTGCCGTAAAAATTAGAAATCTAAGCTCACTTTAAATAAGCACAAGCTTTAAAATTTTAATTAATTGCGAATTAAATTTTGAAAGTTTTGAACATATAAGGATGATGTCTTTATTCAAAGACAACCGCTCTAATCTCTTCCTCTTTCTAATAGCATTCCTATATATCCCTCAGATCATATGTAATGTTTTATTGAAAGCTATTTGTAATGTTTCCAAGATTCTCAGAATTGCAATGCAAAATACGCTAACGTGGATGCTACTTACAACCAATGCACCTCAACTCCCTCAGGAACCCAAATTATGTCTTTCGATGGAGGTTTCATTTCGATATATATTGAATGCGCTTTAATTTTATTTACAAGTTGGAAGTGGTCTCACCATGGGAGTTTGGATACAAATCACGGCTGTTCCCACAGCAACCGCTTACGTCATGAGACTCACACTGGAGTAAGCAATTTTTATGAAATTTCTCGATTAAATTGTTTCGCTGTATAGTTCAACGGACGATGCTGGCTCAAAGGACTGCAAGATTGTTGCAATAGAATTGACGTCCTCAAATAAAATTTCTATTAAGTTCGCTGGAGCTGGACTTATACTCCTTGGAAATAGATTCGACTACGAAGTAGCTTCTCTGAGCGGCTATGTATTAAATAAGTGGTATTGGATCTTCGCAACTCGAAACAGCGCGTTGCTTACTTTGCTGAGTGGGATCCAATATGCCGGGATATATGACACTCAAACTTCCAGTTGGGTCGTACAAGAAGCTGATAACTCATGGACATTGGGTTACTATACATCAGCTTTAAACTCAGCAGGATTTATGGTTTTTGCTAATGGATTTCGTGGTTTCGCACAAGGATTTTGCGGAAAAATTAGAGGACTTTCGGTTATGCCAGGAGTCGAACTTACATTTGCTCAAGGCCTTGAATATATGGCTCAGAGGCAGGGTGGAGGAAGCATAAATGCCCTTCTGCTATATTTGCCTTTTGATTCTAATACTGGGCAAGTTGCAAGAGATCGAAGTAGTAACGCATATCATGGAACGTTTGGATCTTCAACGTACACAGATTCTAATGATCCAAAATGGGAAACAGTAAAAACTATTTTGCAGCAACTTCAAAAATTTTAACCTGTAAATCGTAGGATTTAAGTAAAGGACTGCATTTCAAGAACACAGGACAGCCGAACTATATCAAACTACCATTGTTTGAGTTTTTGGGATCAGATGATTCAGTAACTATAACTTTTGATATCACTCTTGAATCCGCTCCAACTTGTACGGCTCCAATCATCCAAAGAAAATCAGTAATTTTTCGCAATTTCTGGTTGTTACAATTTTTTCTCAAATTAAAAGGCTACGAATGTGATTGTGTTTGGAATCGTTGTCAAGAACACTAGAGCTGTGTGGATTATTATCAACAACGTTGAATTGTCTCTGGGGATTACTCTTACTATAGGTAATAGATAATGAAAGAGTCAAATTTGAATTTAACATCTATATCATAGGAACAACATCGACAATTACTGTTATGTGCACAAACTATGGTGGCTTTGCGACTCCATTATGCAAAGCTTACAACGGGAATACTAAGGTACTCACCTTGTCTACAGTAGCCGCCGCTTCACTTGGCATGTCTTCTACTGATCAAAATTTTATTGGAGATGATACTTGTGCGTTGAATGCATACTTAAGTAATATTGCGATCGCTAAAGATGGAAACATCCTAGATGGTAACTTTATTTGCAATTGAGTGAAATAATTAACTCATTTACAACAACTTAGTGGCCTGCTCAAACTGCCAGCTTTCAATCTCAATTGACGTTACCAATTCGTTCTGTGCATCCTGCGTTTCAGGCCAAAAAGGATTCCAAGGCACATGCATTGCGGCTTGTGGCACAGGATTTTCGTTGTCTGCAGCAACAGGTGAATGCTATTGCCCTCCTGGAGGCTATGTCAACGGAAATGTTTGCTCAGGTATAATGATGGCTCATTCTCTTCTTTCTAATCGCAATTATTTATTAGCATGCAGTTCGGGATGTGACGGGTGTACTTCTTCCTCGGCGACCAGCTGTACTTCATGCTCACCATCTGTATCTCCTACACTCTATCTCTCTCCGTCTGGATCATGCGCGGCTGCTTGTCCGACTGGTTCTATTCCCGAGAGTGATGGGCAATATTGCATGCTGTGTGATGATGCATGTGTCCATTGTACCGCTCTAGGAAATACCAACTGCGTCGCTGCTTCAGGATGTCGCTCCGGCTATTACCAGCAGCCTTCGCCTGATACTACCAGCTGTCTTGCGAGCTGCCCTGCTATAGGCTACTATCCGAACAGTGTGACAAACAAATGTGAATCATGTCATGCCTATTGCCAAGTATGCACGGGTTCAACAGCCTCGGAATGCTCACAATGCAACACAGGATACTACAAATCAGGGTCAACTGCTTGTGTAACATCAGCAGGATGTCCTTCGGGGACATATCCAGATAGTTCAACCTTTATCTGCGAAAGTACAAATTAGTTTTTGGCGCTTTCTTTCAATATTTTTAAACTGATTAGGTTGTACCTCGCCATGTAGCACTTGCACGACTACCTCGGCAACATGTACCAGTTGCGTTGCTGGCTACTTCTTGCAGCCGAGTCCGAATAACAACCAGTGTCTAAATTCATGTCCCGCGGGCTACTACCCTAACACAGCAACAAAGAATTGTGAGGCTTGTATGAGCCCTTGCATGAGCTGTACCGGACCTACTCTTGCGGATTGTGCTGCCGGATGTCCTACAGAATGCTCAAGTTGTGAGCTTTCTGATCCTTCGAATTGCACTGCTTGCTCTGCAGGCTACTTCCTCCACGACAACCAATGCTTATCCTCTTGCCCAGAGTACTACTATGGGGATACCTCAGTTCGAAAATGTATTTCTTGCCCAGCACACTGTGACAGCTGCGGTTCAAGCGGATGCTCGGCTTGTCAGAATCCCCGATACCTATACGACAATACCTGCCTTCTTTCCTGCCCTTCTAACACCTATGCGAAAAGAGACACAAGCAATTATCTCTGCATTGACTGCGATGCGACCTGCCTTACTTGCACCGGCGAAGGTCCGAATAATTGCAGGCTCTGTAAAGGAGGATTGTTCCTTTATAATAATAAATGCGTGTCCAAATGTCCCCTTGGCACTTACGAAGCGAGAGTCAACGTAACAGAAGCAGAGATTTTGGTGCCTGTTTGCAACTTAAAGGTCCCTCTTTCAATGAAGTTGAAACTAACAACAGTAGACCCTCGAACAGTATTAATCCTCTTTTCTTCTTCAGTCGGCAAGGATTACTTAAAAATTTTCTCAGCAGTACTGCGAGTTAAACTGCAAGGAACGACAGTAGATACATCACTTTTCTCAACCAGTATCGAGAATGATGCGACGCTCAAACTATCTCTTTTGGCGAATAATTACATTCCAAACGGAGCGTTACTTGAGGCGGAGCTCCTCCTAGATTCGGATTTCGATTCAGATACTGCAAACGAATACACATTCCCTGATAGAAACGCCGAAATCTCGTTAACAGAATATTATCCGTACAGCCCACTCCAACAAAATACCATTGCTGCAGCATCTCAAACGACAAATGGTGCAGCTTCTGCTGTTAACGCGGCTCAAACTGCTGCCATTGTGGCGAGCGGAGGGCTATCCTTCAGTCTTTTGCAGTACAAATTGGCTGCAGATTTGGTTCAATTACTCCAATATATCGACATGGACTGGCCTTCAAACGTCGCGGATTTCTTCAAATCAACCCATGAAGATCCCGAAGGCTTTGACCTCAAATTTTCCTTCGTTCCTGGACCTGCTGAGGAAGACTTACCCAACATAACGGTCTCAAGACCGATGGAAATCACAGGAGCGTCTCCTTTCTTCATAGAAAACGCAGATGAGGCTCTAACCATCTTATCAATCGTACTTGGAGCCACCGTTGTGGTCAAGTTACTCTTGCATTTCTCAAACGTGAAATTCATTCCTCAAAAACTTAAAAATCTCGAAACAGCAGCAGATAAAATGTTTGCTTGGAATGCCTGTCTCCAAATGTTTATTTCAAATTTCCCACCACTTTTTACGGCTGGACTCCTGCAGTTATACTTTTATCCAGGATTTGAGAGTCGATATTGCACTGTAGGCTACATTCTTGCGATAGTTGCTGGCATTTCATCCCTGGCATTAATCATATTTACGATGGTGATGGTGCGCAATTATACGAAGAGAATTTTTGACAATAAGACTGAAGGGAACGAAAAGAAAACGTCGGAAGAAATGGTGGAGGAAGCTGATAAAATCTACGAGCGAGTCGCCTTTTTGTTTGAAGCTTCTCGAAAAGACAGAAAAATTCACTTGTATCAGATTCCGTTAGATCTACTCCGCGTCTTTCTAATCGCTGTGGTCGCCATCGCTCTCTCTGCTTATGCTTGGGTTGCACTTATTACGATTAACGTGATTCAGATATTGTATTTGTTTTATTTAGTCAGATTCAGGCCATTTGATGATAAATTTGAGCAATGGCTAGTGGTTATTACAGAGTTATTGATTCAAGCCACTTTCATTTGCATGCTGGCGATAAAGATTGGTTTAGAGACAGGTGCGGACGCGGAGTCATTACATCGGGTTGGCTGGGGGTTCGTCAGTCTGAACATGGGTATTTCAATCATAACACTAGTAGCCATCGCAAAGCAACTCCTGGTTCTGTTGATCCTTTTTGTGAAATGGATCAAGCCAAAAATCTTCGGCAGAAAGAGTGCTCAAAAGATATTGCCGTTAGCTGCTGACAACTCGGCTCATCTCCTGAAATTTATAAACGCTGCTGAGCTGTCTCCAGGCGCCACGGCAGATCTTTTAGGATCAGGTGTGGAAATATGCTCAGTGGATAAACTCAATTCAACTTTGAAAAATTCAGAACCACGCTCTCGAGACCCCAGCCAAAATTCTTTGAGGGATTCAAGGCCAGGATCCTTGGTTATTGAAAAAGTCAAAAAACGAAATAAAGAGAAATTAAAGCTTCAGACAAATACTGAGACACTCTCCACTCCGCGCAGAGAGTCTGGATTCGTAGCCAGTCCAAAGATAGATATTATAGGGCCAGATCCGTTCTTCCCACCTTCAAATCCAGGTACAATTTTCATGGATGGAGGAGCTACTAGTAAGCACACTGTAAGAGAAGACTCTAGTCCCGATGATAGAGAGAGTAGTTTGCAAAAGTCTCAACTTAACACCAGCCAGTACGATAGCACAACGAAAAGCGGACAGAATACTAGCTTCAGGCGCTATTTCTTCCAGATACCCCAAACTGATCAGAACGTGAATGATAATGTTGTTGGCTCCTTCTCAGAGCAGGTGTCTCAGCTTCAGACACTAAAAGAAGAGCAATTAGATGCCGGAAAAGAGGCACCTAAAAATGATTCAAAACAAGTCTCACCTACAGCAAGCATTTTCGACCGGCCAACAGACTCGCTGTTCCTCAGAGTAAAGAAATCATTTAATTCTGCGATGCTGGAGAGAAAATTGCAGCAGCAAAGGATGGCTTCAATGCAAATATTGCAATCAAAAAAAGATCTTGATAATGCCAAATAAAAGGTAATTCACAGTGACTACGACCTGCTCTAATTTATTTAATAATTTATTTAATTAGTGTTGTCTGCTGATATTGGAGGAAGGAATAATAACCTGTGAATTTTTTGCATAATCAAAAAGAATACTAAAGTGATGATTTAATTGAATAGATTTAATCAAGTTCTTTTCAAATATTTTTTTTAAAGCGGAAGTTCATTAATCACCCAAGTCTCTTTAAAACTGGATATTATTTTCATTGTTTTCTTACTTTTAATTGCTGTTTCCGTTATTCTATATTTGTAGGATCAAATTTTGTATAAAAATTTCTTTTTGAAAAATAGAGTCCCTTGACATTCCTTGCTGAAGAGTTTGAGGATTCAGCTACTTTATCAACTTTTCACTCATAATTAAGAAAAATTCATATTTTCTTGCATTGGAAACAATAATAAACAGTTCACTAAATTAATTAAATCCTCTATTGCAGAAATAAAAAGTGATAGTTTTATAAGTTCAGAGTGATTGCATAGGAAAATCGCTGGTATTTTTTGGTCTAAAATTTCCAATTAGGTCTGCAGTCGGGCTGGTTAATGCAATTCTAAGCGATTTTTTTTTACCATAATCAGCGTGTAAAATTATCTCTGTGTCTACCTTTTTACTTATTATGTCTGAATTCTGAATTTGTTTTTCTCAGACAGAAGGTTAAGAATTATCATCGATTGCTTATTGTTAGTGTCATTCCGTTAGGCATAACTCTTACAGAGATTAGCCAAACTCAAACCATTGAAAGAAAACAACTTTGCCATTTATATTTCGATAATTGTTACATTCATAAACTTAACTGAATACTTGTGATGATTTTATTCAAATCCACGCAGCCTTAGAGAAGCCAAAATAAGCCTCAAGGCATCAGTTACATTGATCTAACTCTCATCCTTTGTTTTTAAATAACGCTGACACACTCAACTCAACGCCTACAAGATCCGTTCTAACTCATAGTATCGATTATTGGAAACAATTTTAAAACTATAAAAAGAGATGGCGAAAGCGACGAAAATTGTCTTATTGGTTATCGCGCTCAATGTGGTGTTGCTCGGCTTGTATCTCACCTTTTCGACCAAGCCTTTAGGTACCTCTAGTTTCTTCTTGCGAGCACAAGCTTAACGACATTCTAATGCATATCTATTAGAGACTAATATGACCGACTCGACAACCACTGCTGATGGTTTAGATGACGTTGATGATGATGACAATGGTGATGATGCTATTGCCAAGGCACTTACACTCGATTTTGGGGCTCTTGTAGACAGAGTCTCAAAAGAATTCCGCAAAATCGCAAAAAAAGTGAAGAAAGTCCAGAAAAAGACCTTCCATTCCATCGGACTTGATAAATTGTTTGATGAGAGTATTCCTGATGCCGATTTATCTATCGATTCAGACACCTGGGACCAGACTGTCACTGACAAGATCCATCGTTTAGCTGAAAATAGGCTCACGTCGAAGTATCTTGATCTGGCCGGCAAGTTCGTCTTCAAGCTGAACCACTTCCGTAACAATCTTCGTGACGCGAATGTATTCGAAGACCTTGGCGCTTATGAGCCTTTGGAAGTGAAATACTTCAATGCATTCCCAAATGGAAATCCGCTATATTCCTACCCCAACATGGGACTGATCAACGACCCTAACTATTGCGAAATTGTTGACTATTACAATCTCTACAATCCTGAGAATGTTTTCGATTCAATGAATTTCTTTTCGGATTACCATCCTGAAGGTAACTTTAAGAGACTACAATAGAAGTTTTTCTCATTTTCTTTGATTAAATAATAGGTTTGGTGAGAGTGAACGTTATGTCTAAGATTGGTATCGATACGATGCCTGAGGTCTCAAAAGATATGGCCAGAAAAGATTTTTACGTGGTACAAACCTATCGTATTGCCTTAGACACAAATTAACTCATCATCCTCTTCTAGAAAAAATGGCCCTTGAGCGTTAAGGCTACAATCTTCTTCACAAAGAAAGTTACCTTCCACTTCTTCCACGAAATCGGAAAGAACTTTTTATGTAAATGAGTTGAAATTACCTTCAAGGCTTAATCAAAAAATCCACTAGGTAACTCTCAGCTATATAATCACATTCCTGGACACGGTGTCTTAACAAGAAAAGATTTGATCGTCGAGAGCGTCAAGTAAGCTATTATTCAACCTATTGTGCTCAAATGGTCTCTAGCAATTACGCCAAGAGATATGAATCGAAACCACAGTGCTTCAATAAACATATGTTTTTCCCTTATGCTTATAGACTTAATGGTAACTAATCCCCAAACTTTTCTGAAACTAACAACAACCATGAAAAATTCTTAAGATGAAGCGGAATGTCAGCAATTCTTCAAGGAAATAAACACCAAAGAATACGAAGAGAAAGTTAAAAGAGACACCTATGCTTTCATTCTCAAGATCGGCTACGGTGCCCACAGAGCAAAGGGTGTTTTCATGTTCGATGCCAAAAAAGAAAAAGAAATCAGATCCGAATATGCCAACGGAAAAAGATGCGGACTCATCAACAATAACCTTATTGCTCAGAAATACGTTGCCGATCCTCTGACAATCATGAAGCATAAGTTCGATTTTAGAATTTACATGCTTATCGCCTCAACAAACCCTCTTATCGTTTATTATCACGACGGTTTCTTGAGAGTTTCGCTCGAAATTTATGAGAAAAATTCCACCGAAGCAAAGGTTCATTTAACAAACACTCACTTGTCAAAAGAAGCATTCGAGTTGGCAAAGCAAGAAGGCGGCTATCAAGGCATGAACGAGACGGAGCTGAGAGACTTCCAGATGTGGACGATGCCTAAATTGGAAAGTTATTTGTATGAAGCGGTAATCTCCTCATTCAATGAAATTGAGCTAATGTAATCACTAACTTAGGGGGTCATTGATAGAACTACCACTCCAAATTGGTTGGATTCATACCTGAGACCTCAATTCCAAAAGGCTTTCATCCACACTGCTCGTATGACTGAGAGCTATTTCTTGAAACACAGCGGAGTCTTCGAGATGTTCGGCTTGGATTTTATCCTTGATGAGAATCTCAACTTGTGGTTCATTGAATGCAACGCAAGTCCTCAACTCATCGGAACGAATGAGCTTAAGACTGCTTTCCTTAGCAAAATGCTTTCAGATTTGTTCCATATACAGTACGCTTACCTTCGTGGTAGAATGAAGCGGGTCCATCTCTTCATGATGAGATTGTCCCTAATGACGCTCGAACATAAGGAGAAGAACTGGTCTCAGCTCCGCAAAGAGTTTGCTGAGATCAATAAGAATAAACTCGAGCCTGAATATCCTCTTCCACAAAACAATTCCTTTACCATCATTATGGATAAGAGCAGAACCGGCCCTGATGCATATTTCGGCCTTCTTGATCCTGAATGTGTTGATGATTAGAAGACTCTGCCTTTCTTCGTGGGTTTGATCGGGTAATTAAGATTAGAATTTCAGGAATTTGTAACATTTCTAAAATGCCAAATCTATAAGGCACTCAACCCAGTGTCTCAAATACATACAGTTTGTTATCTCAATATGAATTATATATCTTCCTTATTTCATATTCCAGACTCGATACAAATCCATAATAGTGGTTCTCTCATGAAAGACAATGATTCAATGCTCTTTTGAAACAAAATTTTAATGTTTCTTACTCGCTGCCATCTGCTTTACGAGAATTTACGGAAAAACACAAAGCGTTGCGAGGTGTGAGCTCATCAGACAGCTAGAAATAAAGAAATTGAGAACAAATCTGTCAATTTAGTTGATCATTAATTATAAAAGAAATAAATCTGCAAATCTACTAAATCCAGACAAATATTAGTGTAGCGCGATGGTGATGCGACTTTTTGGTTCCAAGAAAGAGGAGAAGAAGGAAGCTCCTCCAGAGCCGAAGCTTGACATGAACAATAAAGAGCAAATCCGAGAGGTTGAAAAGGACTTTAAACGAAAACTTCAGAAAGAAATCAGAGAAATTGATAGAGCTATCCTAAGTAAAAAAAATCTGAAGCAATTCCAATTGGCGCTTATGCGGCAATCTGTTCTTTAGAGAACGACATGCAGCAGAAGAAATGTGAAAATGACCTCAAAAAAGCTCTTAAAGAGAGCAACGATAAGGCAATTCACGCAATCTATGCGAAACAAGTTGGTCAGTGCCGCAAAATGAAGACAAGACTCCTAAATAACAAAGTCAAAATGAATGGGATGATGTATTCAATTGAGTCCATGTTCAGTAATTATTTCTCTCGCGTACTTGCTCTCAAGTTCTCATTCTATTATGTAATTAAGTGAACATGAAGATGGCTAAGATGATGGGTGCGACTTCCGAGGTGGTTAAGCAAATGAATTCGTTGATGAATGTGAAGGAGCTACAAGGCACAATGAAAGACATCCAAAAATCGATGATGCAGGTTTGGAATAATCAATATAGAGGTTGGAATTAATAATTGTGATTTTATTAGTTCGGTCTGATGAATGAAATGGTTGAGGACGCTATGGGAGTGATGGATGACGATGCTGACGTTGACATGGACGATAGAGTAGAAATATTTTCGTTGATGATGATTTAACTTGACTGTGTTGTAGGAACTTGATCAAATCATTGATAGCGTTAAGAACCCTGAGAAATATAAGACCAAGGATCCTGCGATGAATATCCCTGCCGATATGAACGCTGACGATGACCTGGACGAACTTCAGAACCAGCTTAAGAATATGGCCTGAGTCAGATCACAAATTTGCAATTTATTCTGCACTTGATCTGCCTCAAGAAAATCGATGTCACAGTTGATTTCATGCGAAAATTACTAGTCCTTCATAATTATTTACCGATTAAAGAACGAGTTATTTTTGTCTAAAAGTTGGATCAAAAGAGTGCAGGAAAAAAAAAATCATGATACGAGTAACTTGCTAGAAGCAATGATCAGAGCTAATGAGTGCTGATTACTGGCATCACTCTCAATGAATGCGTTCAATAGATTGATAGCAGACCAGCAAGTTAGAAATTAAATTTGAAGTTTCCTTCAAAGGATATAATTTATTGCCGATTAGTTTGTATCATTCAAATTTTTTGGCTTGCTTGTCCAGTAACAATGAAACCTTCAAATCAAAGTGAGCATCAACAGCTCATTGAACTTAACTCCAAATATGGTGAATGGTCAAGAATGATTCAACTCTCGTTTAAATCGCTCAGATCCATTTTTGAGAAAGAAGAAAAACAGCATCCTCAATCTTCGGCAGTTAAGGGCCTCGCGTTTATCAATCCTTACGCACTGAATGTCTCTGAAGATGAAATTGAAAAAGTTACAGGGGTAACTCCTTACGATTCCTCTGTACTCCTTAGCAAATCCTTTCTCATGGGAATCCCATACTACTTCGCGTTGTTTGGAATCTCCTATGCAACCAGATCTCCAAGGAACTTTGAACTTGCAAGAGCTTCTGCGAATGCTCTTTTCCGCAGAACTGTTGTGCTACAAGTTGCCTGTTGTTATGGATACCAATATATTCAGAGTCGAAATAAATTCGATGAATTTGCTTCTGCAGCACTCTCGAAAGGCTCTCAGCCCGTTGGTTTAGCTACAGCAAACTATAAGAAAGCTGTCCAAAGCACTTTGAATGAAGCTTACAAAAAGAAGTTGGCCGAAGTTACAGGAACCAAAATGCCCGAGAAAATTGAAGAGCCATCGAAAAAAGAAAATGTACAAATTGGATCCGCTGACAAAAAAGCTGACAACAAAGCTGACAATGCTCCCGCTCCCGAAACGAGCTCTGTTGCTGGCATTCTTTTGAGCTCAGATGTAGAAGAGTTTTTAGATGAGCTTGATGAAGATGAACCTATATTCTTGAGATAGCTGGTAGAATGCGCCTCGATTATATTTTTCTGTTTGCATTGTCTATAACCCATACGATATCCTCTTATTTCAACTTATCTACAAAAAAAAAAAACTCAAAATACAATACAACACAGTTGAAAGTTTTCACTAAAATTTATGAAATTCCCCACAATTACCCAATTTGGCGGGATGATTTTTCACTTATATGTTTAACTCGACTCATAGAAAAAAAAACCAACTCGGTTTCTCACCTTTCTGGCTGAAGCCGAACCTATTTTCTAAGAAAAACTAAAAAAAACCTTATAATCGACCAATTTCATATAGATTAACAATTTTCGTCTCTTCACAATTGCGCTGAAGATTATCAGCTCTATGGCGCCCTTACTTCACGAGCAAGCTGCCTCATATGATGCTTCTTCTCTTGCGATTTTCTTCCAACTTGATTCACCGATGAACAAAATGAACCGGCATTTAGCCTGATTAAATATATGTATTCTCTTTAATTTCTTCAGTTATTCGGACTTTACTCTGCATTCCGCTCTCGGTGGCATCACATTCTTTCAATTTCAACCATGGGATTGCTCGCCCTCCTGAGTAAATTTAATTGCTTATGCTGGCACATAAGCTTTAATTCGATCTTTTCGATTAATACTGATATTTTTAGATTTTTAGTTTACTATCTCATGAGAAGCTCATTGACTACCAAAAAAGCCGACGATGCTGACAGTCCAACCCGCAACAGCCGCTCGAAGACTCTTTCCATCAAATCTCATAACAGCTTGGAGTTTGATCTGGGTGATGATGTAAAACCACAGGCTGGAAAAAGCAAAGGCGGCAAAAGAAAACGGGCGATCACAATGGCCAACAAAGAGAATGAGCTAACTTCTTTGTTTAAGAGGACTCAGATCAGTGAATCTTCAGATCTCTACCAAAGAATCGTCGATGAGAAAACGGTTGCCACCCAGAAGAGGCTTGAACTCATCCTCGAAAATATAACAATTGAATGGGAATCGAAGGAAGCGGGCATTTTAACTCCTCAATGCTTTATGAAAATCAGCAAAGTTGCCTTCAGAATGACACAATTGTTGCTCACAGAGCTTGTCAAGGAATTCAGAAAGGCAAGACGAGCGGTTCTGGACGTTCCAAAGGCGTATCTAAAAGTTTTTAACGAGTATCAAGAAACTAAGCTGTCAGTTTCCGAGATCGTCGTCCAAGAAATCTCCAAAAATAAAGAAGTGGAGCCGGATGTGATAGATAAGAATGTTTCTTATTATCTCGAGGGCTCAAGGATGGCGCAATTAGGCGAAGAAGGAAAAGCGCTGATGAAAGAGTTTGAAGAGCAGATGAATCCTCTGCCAGAGAGCACGAACAAGGTCACGGAAGCAAAATATCGAGAAATTCTCGACTATCAATTGGAATTGTCCAAGAATTCAAAAAATTTCTCAGAGCTGTTTGAGATTGGTATTGAAGAAGATTTAATATCAGATTTGATTCTGCTGAGGACAGAGGACCTTGTAAATCGTAAATTTAAGGTAGAGGAGGAGGATTGTCTTGAATTTGCCTACCAAGCAATCTCAGGAATTCACGAAGAGTTTAAAATGAAAAACGATGAGATCTTGGAGAACTTCGAAACTTTGGTTGATATGCTGAGTTCGAAATAATAAAGCGACTAAATAAGAAAACATGGCTCACAGAAAGGAGGACCTGCTATTCGAGAGAAATCGGCTTGCTATGAATGTTAGAAACCAGAAAAGCGATTTATTTTTTTAAAACGCGCTTTCATTACAGATCCCCTTTTGTGATTATGTTACCTACTAAATTATTAAGTCTCTATTATTTGATTTATATGTGCTTCTTTTCTACGGAAATTACTGTCAAGAGAATTGCGAGTTTTGAATTATATGAGTAATTTCCTGAAAGCTTACGAATCGCTACTTGAAAATTTATAACATAAAGTTAATTGATTTAAATCTCTTCAAATGGTCAATTCTAATCACAATTCTAGGCTCTCTTGTTCTGCAAATACACAAAGAAACATGCTAAATTAAGGACAGTATATTTTTTTGTGAATTCTCTGGTTTTCAACGAATTTTTGGATGAATTCAATTAATCGTTTTGAAAGAATGTCAGCAACTTCTTTCAGAATTCTAACGCCGCAAAATTATTCTCTACGAAGAAATGTTTATTTTTTGTCTCTCAACCATTGCAACAAGATTATGCATTCGCACATCTTCTCTTCTCCAAGAAGAAGCGAACTACAACCCTTACTTCGAAAACGAATAATCGAGATTATTCAAGATTGAAAGTGTGCATAATTGTTGTTGCGCTGCTAGTCAATTACTTGTTTACTTGCTTCTAACTAAAATACACGCAGTCACTACCAGCAGGGGATGTTTGTTTCTTTTGAATTCGTTTTGAATTGGAGAAAACAGTTCTCGAGTCTTAATTTTCAAACAGCTCAAAAATAATATAATTATTTGAATTCAAAAATAAATTTCCAAATGGAAAACTCTTCTCCTCAGACTGACTCAACTACAACCCTAACAGCTGCTACTAATATACTTAAAGAGTGCTCAAACTGCATGGATAGAATTTCATCTGAAAATGAAACTAGGCAAACAGAAAATACTACTACTGACGAGAAAAACAAGACCAACACCGAAAAAGTTCAACCTGAACCCTCGAAACCTCAGAACCAAGAAAACAACGATATAGAATTATTAAAAGCCATTCAACCCAAAGGTTCTCTTCAAGAATCATTTGAGAAATTCCGAAAGAAGCGCATGGAAAAATTCAAATATAAGAAATATCTCAAAGAGATCAAAGAGAAGGATCGCAATTCTCAAGAATTCAAGGATGAACTCCGACGCAAGTTCGTCGAAACGGCAAAAAAATACTTTGGCGTTCCTTACGCAAAAAGATATTTGCAGCCAGGAGAACCTGGTTACGATTCGCCGCTGTTCCTCGATTGCTGTGGCTTAGTAAGGCAAGTCGTTTACGATCTCCGAGAAGATTTTGGTTTCTCGCTGCAGAGATGGAACCAGGTATGATCTCTAGTTGTTCTAGTCTCTCTAATATACATCTATCCAGGCTTATCAATATGATACTCTTCCAATCGACCTAAAATTCGAAGAAATGAAACCTGGAGATTTGATTTTCTGGAGCGGAACTTACTATGATCAAAAGGTAATCTAGAGCGTGTGACTTTTTTAATTGAATCAAAACTCTTTTTTTTGTAGAAAAAAAAGCAAAAGCATGACATGGTTCATGTCGAGATCTTTATCGGAGGTCCAACCGGAGAGCAGACAATCGGAGCAAGATGGACTAAGGGCGTTGTTCAGGTGTTTGACACCTACAAGTTCGTTTCGAAGAGCTACTATGATATAAAGTACTATTACAAATCAATCGATACATGGCTCTCAGGAATATGCCAGTAATAATAATCGGTTCCGACTTTGCAATACTCACAATTCTCTAATAGGAGCCATTGTCCAGAGCATCCTTGGAGAGACGATCGAGATCTATGGGTTGCAGATAAATATTCGGTGTTTGCCCTTGGAGGTACAACATTATTAGTAGATTCAATTTGCCTAAACATAACCAATGTCCATAGAGGAAGCTGGTGATGAGGAGTGTGAAGAAGGGGAAGCTCCTGAGGAGACTAAAAAAGAAGGTGAGGAAGTCAAAGTCGATAAGACAGAGAAAAAGGCGAAAGTTAATCGAGGTCCCAAGCAAGTTTACGTTGGCAAAGGCAACAACGATAAGCTGATCAAGGACTATTTCTCTACACACGAGGGATACGTTATAATGGATCAAAAGCACGCTTTCTCCACGAAGTTCGACGTGAAATGGGTTCAGACTACCAGCGAAATCGACTATCTCAGTCTAAAGGAGGGGCAGATCGTGAATCACATCCCTAACATTAATCTCATCACCAACAAAAAGAACCTTCTTCAAACTCTCAGAAACTACGAAGAGGTCGGTGACGCTGCTAAGGAATCTGAATTGAAACTCGCTGATATCATGCCTCCTACTTTCCAACTTGACAAGCTGACTGATGAAATCTTGTTCATTAACCACCCAAGCGAAGGTATTTGGATCTCGAAGCCGCAAAACCACAACCAAGGAAAGGGACTCAAGCTCATTCGAGACATCCGAGCGTTCAAGAAAGATTTTATTGAGTCGAAAAAGTTCTACTTGGGCGAGTTCGCAACGAATGAAGTCTTTGGAAAGCTTGTGGAAACCAAAGAGAAAATCAAAGAGAACCAAAGCGATGAATTCCGCAATATCGGCAACAATACGATCATCCAGAAATATATCGAAAACCCGCTTCTCTTGAACAAAAGGAAGTTCGACATTCGCTGCTATGCTCTCATTGCCTCGACGAAGCCATTCCTTGTGCTATACGCAGACGGATACATTCGTCTTTCGCTCAAGGAATACAATCCAGGTAACCTTCTGTGACTATTGCCAAAAGTGCTAACGAAATTTTCGAAATTAGATGTTCAAGAGTTCGATAAAGTGATGCATCTTACAAATAACGCCATTCAGAAGAAGTGCCCTGGATACAGCGAAATGAAAGAAGATTCGATCTGGAGTATGGCTCGTTTCTCGGTAAGCTATTTTGATGAGGTTATGGACGCTAACTGAACAATGTAAAATAGGAATATCTTGAAAAGGAGCTGAATATCAGAAAAGAGAAGCAAGAAGCGGTCTCAGCGAAGATTAAAAAAATCATCACGCATGTGATCAAGAGCGCTGAGAAGAAATTGGACAAGCGTGTTGGATTCCTTGAGCTGTTAGGATTCGATATCATGATTGACGATAACTTGAATCCTTATCTGCTCGAAGTTAATACTAATCCAGCGTTGTTCCTCGATACCAAGGTTCAAGCAGAAGTCATTCCTAAGATTGTTCATAAAGTAAATTATTTTCATGAAATACTGGTAAACTAACTTCTGATTTCATGTAGACTCTGGACATAGCCCTTGCTCTCAACAAAGAACCTGAAAAGGTAGCAGAAGCTGTCCAGTCGCTCCTTCAGGAGAAAGAGAAACTCGAGCCATTTGAAGTTATCTATAATTCTGCAAATGTTTAAGCTAGCTTTAATAACTTCTGTTGAATGTATGTATTTGCCATTGCTGTCTTCAAGTCATAGCCAACTATTTATTCTATTTCGATGAAATTTGCATTGGGATTGTGATGATTACTTTTAGTAAGAAATTTAACGATATGCTAACCTATGAATTGAAATTGGAAATATTGTCTGTCTCTACAGGGAGAGATTTTGTTCTGATGGTTGCTGCAGGTTCCAGAGGAGGGAGTTTCGGATTGAAGGAAATCATCTCAAAGAATCAATAGGATTTTTTTAAATCGCTGGAAAAGCCGTTTTAAAGTGAATCATTAATGAATGAGTGGCGAGATCAAGCAAGAGTCTGAAAAAATTTTAAGTAGATCAATTTATTTCCGATCGAAAAACATGTTATGTACTGTCATATGCTGAGACTTGGTGAGTAGTAGTAGTCCTGAAGTCAATTTATCCAACCTATGAAGTACTACATAGCAAACCATCCGAAATTATTCAGCTATCACTTTCTCTATGGTGGGAGAGCTGTTTATTTATGTACCATCGGCGAGTGATTCTGTACACACAACTGACGCAGAGATTATCTTCTCGAAGTTTAATTTTCAATGAAAACTAAATTTCTTGTTTCAACGATGTATAGGACGTATGCTTTTCCATTAAGTACATTTAAATACAAACATAATTAGCTTATCACACGGCATGAAAATACATGCCCACATACCATTAACGTGTTCAACACGAAACATACAACAACCATATTAATCGAGACCCCAAAAATGGAATCCCCTATAAATACAGACACGCATTATCATCGCCGATCATTCCTTAAGTGTCTGAGAATGCTATGAATTAACTAAGTTGATCCACGGTTGCCCCCGCGCAAGATTTGATTAATCCTATTTCCGATCTTTCTCGCAAAAAAATCCTGTTTAAATCGGCCGGATACAGGTCGGGCAGGCCTTCCGAACGTTATACCACCTCATAAAGCATTGTATATGAAATTTATGTCTGCATATTGGCAGATTTACGACTCGATCTTCGGTCAAGTGATCAAGACACATTACGCAGAGGTCATCTTTCTTAGTATAGCAGATCTTGAACTCTTTTCCATCTACCCTCAAGCACATTCCAGTGTTCCTTTGCTTTGTCCAATTCACTTTGATAAAGGCTATAGCTTGCTCGATGTATTCCCATACCGCCCAAATGATACCAGAAAACACTGCAAACACTCCGATCCTCGCGAGAAGCCCAGGGGAGAGACTTGGCCACGTCTCCAGTGTGCTCTCATAGAAGATGGCGAATATGAGCAGGAATCCAAAAAATATGATCCAATTCATGTAAACGAAGCTCATTTTAAGTATTTAGAAATTGTATAATAAAATCAGTCAATATTTTAATTAAAAAAAATTTGCAGCGCCTTAATCAAAATCGATAAATTCTACCTTAACAATCTTTATAAAAAATCAAATGTACCTGCTTATATGAACAGCAAATTATTTATTTCGTTTGGAACAAATTAAATGTTGCAAATATTCGGGTAGAATTTTGCAAATTCGCGAAAAGGAGAGCCTAGCTCCATTTGTGGAGGCTCTAAACTGCTCGTTCAGCATGGAAGAGCATCTGATCTAACTTAAAACTGAGTTTTTTAGATGGCGCTGATATTTGAATTTATTTCGAGAATTAGCAATATTTCTTCGAGCAATCTTTCTCATTTTGACAGCAATGAAAGAAAGAACCACTTTGGAAATTATTCCCCTTTTAATGAACCCACCAATGCAAAGTTTCGAAGAAAAGAAGTGGAAGTTTCGGTTGCAGCAAGGATACAAAGAAATGGCTATGCGCATTGTTCCCTGGTCGATTCTAGCTCAAATTGCACAGAAAAGCCCGAGGAATTCATTTTTCTCTGGAAACAATGAAAAAGGAAACTGGCGTTGAATGTTAATTATTAAAGCGTGGGTGTTAACAAATTAAAGCAGCTGAAGCGATCGATGGAAATTGTTCCAATAATTAACTTTGACGATGCCGGAAGACGGTTTTAAGAAAAGCTTCTCAAGAAGAGTTTTTTATTAGAATCCAATTCCGGGTTTATCTAATTGATTAAATGCCCGCATTTCTCACGATCCGATGCGGCAAGTTATATAAAATAGATCAAGGCTCTCTTCATGTTTAATACGTTCTGCCTCAGGTTCAACCGCAGCTAATTCTTTAGACGACTGATATCCGAATAGAACTTTGTTCATCCTAATCAGCCAGCTCCCTACGCTTGGAGTATTGAGACATCATTAAATGTTAATAGCATATTGTTCCACTAAATACCATGCAGGGTGAATTCTCACCTGGCATATTTTATATTTCTTGCGCATCGAGTTAGAACTTATGGTGGGTTCTTTCCCAACCTTTAAATTAGATACATAGTTTCATCACTATAAATAAAAACAGAACAACAGTGTGTAACATGACTAAGGACAGACCTAAACCCATGCATGCCATTGGAATGACTTCCTTCTCAAATTACTCAAATTTTTTTTGGTGCATTATTTCTTCAATAAAAATAGACATTTTAGGTGCCAAGAGAAAAATTAACTCTCAAGTGAATACTGAGTATCCCAGAAGAGTGGCTCGAAAGAAACTATTGCCTCGTTAGATGCAAATGTCCTCAGTCAAAATTAAATTCTTCTTAGGACTATGAGAATCATAATCATAGAGATTTGCTTTGATCCAAAGCGAAATAGTCAGATAACGTCCTCACATAACTCTTGGAAATCGGGTTATTAAAGGGAGACCTTAAATATGGCATAATTTTGTAGATATCCTTCCTCACAGACACAAATAAAAGTCATTGATGGATCTAGTTACAGATAGCATGTTTGGGACGCCGAATATGTCTATCATGCATTTGCGGCTTATCAACTGAACGTTACCGCAGAAATTTTTTTGAGAAACTCCGTTAAATTTTTCGCAGTGTATAGATCTCAGAGCAAGTCAAAAATTGATTCTTCAGTTGACTATCAAATTCTTAATAGAACCCGCGATCAATTAAATTATTATTAGAAAGTATAACGGGAGTTTGACATTACGAAAGATGGAGAACGGCGCCGAAGGCACAGAACAGCCACAGATTATTCAACAACAGAGACATTATTCCTATGGGGATTTGATGCAGTTTCAGAGTACCCAAGCTTACAGTTCAATCGGAAAGATGCTCCTGTCGCATAAAAATACCGAACCTGCTTACAGTTTCGGTAGTGCAACTCGAGAGAAACAAGAAAAAATTTTCCAAAACAAAGAGATGAGCAAGACGCAATTCTTAGGTAACATTTCCGTCCTTCCATCTATCTATTAATCTGGAACATAGGCAAAAAGACTCCTGGACCTCACTACAATGTCAGAGGAGCAGACAGATTCTATTACAACCAGCCACCAGAATACTCAGTGGGAACTGCCGTGAGGAATACATTGGATACCAAAGCTAAATACGCTTATTATGGAAGACCTGATACTGAAGTGACAATTGTAGAAATGAGGAAAATATTAATTTTTCCTCTAGTTTGAGCCCCTTGAGGCCGATAAAACAAGAAGACCTAAATCCTCCATTGCTAAAATTGGCCTGGAATCAAGGGTAATGCCAAAGTTGAGAACTTTCTTGTCTTATCGATATTATCATAGTTTGTGATGGGTGCCAGCAAAATGAATCAAACCCCAGGTCCAGAGTATAATCCTGGTTTCAGACCTGATTCAGCGTCTGATCCAAGGTATACTTTTGGATTCAGACGAGAAATAAGAGGCTACTCCCCAATTGCTCCGAACACATCGACACCATTGATTGTAGGACCGGGCAGATATTACAGAGATAGAGAGCCTCCTAACACGAGCATAATGCCTGACGCTCCGAAAGTCGGATTCACAAAGCAGAGGAAATTTTTGGCTACGTCTCATGATCCTCAAAAGAATCAAACTTATGATACAACATCGTAAAATAACCTCTGAAGATGCCTTTTTGCTGATTTATTAACTTTGCTTAGCTCTATTGGTTTCCAAATCCGTTCGCAGAAGAAAACAATGCCTACTATTGGTATACCAAAGGCGAAAAGAGGTAGTTTAATAAGTATCTATAGGTTTTTATTAATTTTTTTGTAGATTATAAACCTGGACTGTTCAAGCAGCACATGTCAACTCAGCCAACGAAAATAAGAATACCTCATCCTAAATTCTGAGTAGAATTTTTTTGCTCTTGCTTGTTATCTTAAATTTAAAGCTGTTTTTTCTGCTTTTGTCTTGCTCTCAGTTATTTTTTTACTACATAATATACAAACTCTATGAGAGTGATAACAATCACAGACTCTTAAATTCATTCATCTTCAACATTTGTAAATCTACTTATGATGAATGCTATGAAAAGAATTAAATACAGTAGTAACAGAATAACAAAGTAAATATAAGGTCAATATGGCATGGCACTGCTGACTTTTGTCATACCTAAAAGAATGATATACCGAATGTCGTCAAGGAAAGCTTTGAAAACAAGGAAATTATAAACTTATATTGCTCTTAGGAAATATGTTGTGAAGACTATTACTCAGCTTTGATAACATAGCTAAATTCTTTTTGGTATTCAAATTTCATTGAATGACACTTCTGTATATTATTGTCAGCCCCGACGAACTTCGAAAAATTTGATTTCGATTCAAATCTTATACAACTAACTGGTCTCAACGCCTGTATAAGCTAATACAAAAAATCTGTTACAGAATTAAAAAGCATAGTTAATATCATAGTCCTTTCGGGAGTGATATAGACTCGATGGCAGATATCTTTATCGCGGGAATCGGCAGACAGCCGCCCCGCAAATTCGAAGAACAGCTTAAAGAATCTGAAAAGCAGTTAATGAAGCTGCGGACCTACAAACCTAAATTCGAAAAATATGAAGTTGTTGATACTAGACCTCTTATATCAATTGCCTTGGACAAAAATCAAGTCTTTGATACACTGAAGAGAGAGATTGAAACTTTCAATAGCGAGGTCCGTGAGGCTATTGCTGAAAATAAGCAAATCACCTACTATAGCTGGAAGATAGTGCTTTATCAAGGTCTAAGGAATCTTTTGCGTTCTATTTGCGACACACATGAAGTTCCGCTTCAGGCGAAATTCCTTGAGAAAGCAAATGAATGGTATTACGATCAAATTCAGAGGAAAGAAGGAGGACATGTTAAAGACACCAAAGAAGGAAGGCCTCAATCAGCAATGGTTCGTTTTAGCAGTGAACCCCAAATTAAGGACAAGATCCAACCTAGACCGATGACCCGTGGGCCAGAACCTCTGCCGAGCGTTTTTAAAGCACAGACTTTGAAGGATTATGAAGAAGGGGCGAGATCAAAGCACGATAACGCAGATCCTCCTTATGCCAAGTAGATTTATATTCCAATTCACAACTAATTGAATTCATTCATTCAGAATCAAGGTCTTCGAGAGACATTTGCCCAACGAGGACGTAAAGCCAAGTTCTCGACCGAGTACTCGAGTTTCCACTCGAAACACGACTCGTCCGCAGACCTCAAAGACTATGTATGAAGGCTACAAATCTACTTCGCCTTTCCGGCATAAAGAACCTGACTTTAAACCTTCTGGTGGTGCTACACTGGCCGAACAGGCCATTAAACAAGCCGGTGAAGAGCAAAAAGCTGGCGAAGAACAGAAAGTCGGTGAAGAAGGCGAGGGTGGAGACGACGAAGACAAAGAAGAGGGAGAAGGAGGCGCGCCAGAAGTCGACGAGACTGGAAGAGTTATTGTGAAGAAAATGTACGGCAGCGATCGTCTCACTGGGTATGTACAAACGGTACGAGACCAGAAGCTTCCGATGGAAGAGCGATCGGCTTATGCATTTTTTGCACCGGACTCAGAGCTTTATGAAATGCAGCTGGAAAAACGCTGGAATGACTACACGCACCAGAGAGTCAATGCTAAGCGTGAGAGGGAAGAAATTCTTACTCTGATGGATGAATGGGCTCATGCTAAAGGAAGAATTGAAGATGAAATTTCCAGGAAAAATGAGTCTATGAAGCACGTGTCTCGATTCCAGACAAGAGCGTTTATTCCTCGACCTCAGACGGCTACAATGAACGTGTCCGAGCAACTTCGACCGATCAGCGGTGATAGACCCCGAACAGGGATATCAGGATCTAGGAGCATTCCTGCAATCGGAGTGCAGACAAAGGAAAAGTATGTTCCTGATGAGCATGTAGAACTCGATGATGAGGAAGAGGAGGATGATGATGTTGGAGGACTTCAGCAGCAAAAATCCGGAGGTGTAACTATTTACAAAGAGAAACCGAGACCGGCTACCGCAGGTGTGGGAGGATTCTTTGATTATACAAAAAATGCTACGTTGAATTTCAAAAGCGGGCAGACTGTAGATAAGAGCAAACTACTCCCTATTGAAGAACAGATGGAAAGAGCGAACATAGCAAGCTTTAGAAAATTGCATGGAGCTTGGATAGGGGCCAAAGAGCCTGTTCTTCCGGATAAAACGGAAGGCAGAAAAGTACTTCCTTCTCTTTCGATTTATGAAACACGTGAAAGGCCGAAAACGAGACCCTTTTCAGCTGTTATCTCTTCGGTTCCGCATGAGGATAGAAGAGATAATCAATATGAGGAGAGTGAGGAAATTAAGAAAAAGCTGGCAATGTTCAAGATAAATGTTCCGATTTCAACAGTGATGCGATCTGTGGTGGTCCCAGATTCAATTCCAAAAACTGATTTGGTTCCAATTCCGCGCATGGGAAGTAGGTTGTTGGAAAATCCATTCGCCAAGAAGAAAAAGAAGAAGAAAGGTGGCAAAAAGAAGAAAAAGAAATAAATAGATTTGTTTTTCTTTACGCTTGCGCTATTTATTTTTGTTCTGTTAGCCTAATCTGCCCTAGCCTTCCATAACTGTAACTTATTTTTGAGCGAAATTACAAGAATAGACTGAGAAATACGCTAAAATTCAGAAAAATAAAAAGTTTGTTCGCGATTTCATCGGCAGCAACTGAAGAGACCGATTGGTGAAACTAACTTGCCTTATCGGCTCAATAATAGTCTGCAATAGAGAGAGATTATTGATAATATAACTTAGAATTATGGATTGGAATTCCACAATGATTTACAATGATTTGATTCAGTGAGGAAAAACCCAATAAAAAAGAAAGAGAAGAAATTTTAAATTCCAGGGAGGAATATAAGCTTAATGAACGACAAATTTATTCCTAATGATTCCGATATCAATGATGCGCAAGAAGATTCGATGGATGGTTTTGATAATGAGCCTGCTCAGATAGATCCTGAAAATTTACGTTTTCCTTATTGTGTCGTTTGGCGACCTTTACCTCTGCTCAGCTGGGTTTTGCCGATAATTGGACATACTGGCATTTGCACGTAATCTCTTTGATAAGAGCTGCATATACCATACTTTCCCTCACAATCTTAGATCAGATGGCATAATCCACGACTTTGCCGGACCTTACACTGTTAGTGTAACGACGATTACATTAGAAACTTGTTAATCATGGATACTCATTCTTATCATAGGTGAACAATATGGCGTTCGGTGATCCATACAAGTAATTGACTCAAATATCCCAAAACGATGAGATATGAGAATAGATATGTCGAATTAGATGGACAGTCTGTTGGGAGGGAAGTCTGGGACGAAGGAGTGAAGAAAGCTGATCAGCGATTTAAGAAAGAAATGGTTCTTTTAATAAATAGTCTGAATTTTTGTTTACATCCTCTATCTCCTTTCTAGCACAATATTTTTTGCAACAATTGCCATAGTCACGTTGCGTACGCGTTGAATGCAATGAAGTATAAAGGGAAAAACGATTGGAACATGGTGAGTGTCTGGTGGCTATGTTTAACAAAAGGACACTTTATTAGGTAACACTCACCAGCTGCAGTTATTTGAACCAAGTATTAGTACTTCCCATTTCCTGTGGACCTATATACCCCTAATACTCGCAATCGGGTTATACTTGTTCTTGCGAAGATAAGCACAAAGGGACCCTCGGATTTCAAATATATGGAGCGAAAGTGGAGAAGAAACATAATCATTAGACATAAATCAAATGAAAGTTTTTCTTTAGTCATTAACAGCAGAAAAAGAATCTATAATTTCCTTTTGATGTAACTCTCCATTTTTGAAATTATCACATTGAGTTTCGTCAAGCATCAACGCTAATATCGATCAGCCTCCTGTAAATTTTCTGAATTTCCCTTGCAAGATGCTTATTGGAGTTGTATATTAAGCGCATTCAAGTCCAAGGATAAGACTCCAAAAAACGCATTTTCTACATTAGGATTCGCTGCTAAACTCCTAATTTAACTTGTATCTTTCGTATCCTGTTATAATTCATTTTTAATTTCCAAAATAAAAATCAGATTGCAGCTGGAAGCCGAATCCTTCGCTGGAGAGTTCCACATTCAAAGTAAGTTGCATACATAATTTTAGTGTCATAAGCTAACAGGATAGAGTTTCTCCATAAACTCTGTTTTGTGACTTATGAAAGAGTAAAATTATTTGCAGTACTTTCGCACCTTCATCTTTGTGGAGAGGCGAAATCAAGCAGATAAACATTATTTTTCCCATCTTCTCAAGCAAGCTGGACTAACTATTTCTTTCTATTAGATCGCAATGTATGAAGTGGATGATCACGGCTTTGAAGGGCTTCATGCCAATTATGGATTCTTTTGAAAGAAAATCAATCAAGGTAACGCTTTGATTTCCCTGGTGCTTTCTTTATTCCATAATACGGAATCTCTGAGATCTCAATATCTTGGTCGATTCCTAAGTTTGCTAAACTTATTATGGAAAAGCAAAGAGGCGGAATACTCACGGATTCTTCTCTTCATGAGGGATCCGAAATCGGTACCGCCAACAACTTTTTCCTTTCAAATTAATGTTGCTTTCAGCCTAACTAACTAATATTAACGTATAGGTGTCTGAGAAGATGACTTGATGAAATTCACTTGTGAATTTATTTGTTCGTTCAAGACAAATGTGGACAAAATTCGAATCAGATATATCCAATTTGAAACCTTTTCATAATTTATAAAGCCTGACATTGAGTTAACAATAAGTCCTTAATTTGATTATCATTACGTATATTCGTATCTTTCAGTATAATATGTACATGTAAAATGATGTCAATTCCTGGTACATTCAATTCAAAAAAAAAAATAAAATGGTGTCTCTCTAAGCTTGCTAAGCGTGAACATAATTTTAGTCGTAGGACGCAGTAATTCTTATAAAAATTCTTACTAATGAGAATGCATATAATTCATGTCTAGTTCTTTGAGATCTTGAAGCTAATATTGATTACTCTATCAACTCTATCAGCGACATTTAGAACTTGTTAGTAAGGCATTTTCAAAATAACTTCAATGAAAAGCGAAAGAGGGAAAATGAGAGTTTTTGTTCAACGTTATTTTTATGAGAGTTTAAAAACAAATACTTTTTTGCACTGTTAGCTTGTTTATTCAGCAGTCTAGGAAAAAGAGAAGCAGCATAATTGACCTCTCATGTAAATTAAATACTTCCATTCGAACAGACTCCACCCAATGAGGGGGCTCTACTAAAAATGGCATGAATCAACGTAATATTTTATTCATCCGCAAGATATCTTTTTGAAAATGAGAAATCTGAAGTCATTATCATTCTTTCCCTTACCAACTTAAAAACTGAACCAAACGGTTGCAAGAATTTGTACTATGCATCAATGTATTTGAGATATAAAGGATATGTAGACTAACAAATCTTAAGTTCGATAAAAAGAAGATTTTCAAATTTCAAAGCTCCAAAGAAGAAGGAACAACAACCGTTGTCTCTTGAATAGGTCTGAAGATCCATTTCCTTTTTTATTTCATTACCTAAATAAGCCTGTATACAAGCGAAATCTCAGTTAATTCAACTGCGCCAATTCATCC
>ENA-UOTX01000431-UOTX01000431.1-compost-metagenome-genome-assembly--contig:-NODE-431-length-45115-cov-12.815289_pt1 | contig 45115 bp, 25 predicted proteins | sample MGYA00238143_ERZ746982 | MGnify/ENA primary metagenome ERZ746982 (study PRJEB28758, sample SAMN06268862) | compost metagenome | isolation source: single cell | place: USA: California, Emeryville, Joint... | reverse complement strand
ACACAAATTTTTGCCGCCAATTTAGTAAAATATCTTGATTTCCTGGACAAATTAAGCGCAAATTTACAAGACCTTCCTATGCAGAACAGCAGATACTCTTTGCAATCCAGAAACTCCTTCGAAGGAACAGAATTTGAAACAGATCCTATGTTTTCAGAGTATGCTTATCAAAGTCAGGCAAAGAGAAGAAGTGAGAATCATTCAAAGACATCGGGATATTTTTCTAGCTTTCCAGTATTGATTTTTGGTTTAGTATGAGCTAACTTTGCAATAGAATACCCGAGAGCAACAGAATACACACTTTCAAAGTGCATGGCCCTCACATAATGACCGAAGCAGCAAATATCTACCATCAGGAAGAAAAGAGTGCGAATATACAAATTTTTCACGCAAAAGAAATGAAGTTGATGAGTTTAGACCTCTTCGAGGTAATTTGGCAATGGATGCTGAGTTCAGAAAAGATGAATTTGTAATGGATCATAATTGGAATTATAAGAGGAGATATGCAAAAGAGATATCGAAGAACTCAGGCGAAGCTCCAACCTTGCAATCAGAAAACATTTTCTCATTCCGCAGGCCAACAATTACGAAAATCAATCCCAATTTATATGCCAACAATTCGAGTTATTATAACCAGCATCAAGAAGCTGAATTCTCTGATAATTTTCGACAGCCAAAACAGTACGCTCCAAGAATCACATATCAACATCAAGCGACAGACAGATATCACCAGGATCGATCCGGAAATCCTTATCAAGGCATTTATAATGGCAGATATGAACCAGCAGCAAACCAATTTAATCCTACTATGAAATCTCATAAGAGAGAGTTTCAATACAACAATGACGAAGATCGAATTTTCAGAAATAATAGACTTGAAGACGGCGAAGATGATTACTCAAGATGCACCAATAAAGTTTATCCGCAGAATCCTCCAAGGAGAAGAAGTGATTTTACAAATTATGAAATGAGAAAGGACACCAATTATGGAGTGTCGACTCCTCGAGTCAACTCAAATATTGGGAGGAGTGAGGTAAACTCTTTCTGGAGAGAAAGGAGCCAAATCCCAACATATCCCCGAAATAGCATGAAAGGTCATTCTGGTCATACTGATCGAAACTGGACATCAGAGAGTTTTTCAACACACAAATATAAGAAAAACGACGATTTTTTGTGTCATAAAGGAGAGGATGAGCAGTATTATGATCAAGAACATCAATTTGAAGTTGACAATAATTGGTTTGATTATGAAAGAGACAATCAACTACAATTTGAAGATTCAGCCGAGCAGGCAAGCATAGACTTAAATAAACCTTTTCCAGGGATCAATGAAAATTCACAAATGGACCTGGAATACCCTGAGACAACTTTTCCGAGACGTAAAAGTAATAGCAACGCACACCCTGCAAAGTCTAGCTCTGGACATACTCGAGAGAGCCATACTATTGGAGCCAAAGATTCTACTTCCAGATTCATCCGACAAGAAAGTACGAAGGATTTGATTGATAACTTATCTGATCCAGAGTTCGATATCTTAAAAGAAGAATTCAAAATTCCCAAGAAACCAGCCGAAGTGAATTCACTGAGATATCCTTCTTCATTTGGAAGCCTTTCTCAGAAAAAAGAAAGTTGTGAAACAAAAAAGATTGTGATTGAAAAACAGAGAAACGTGGCTTCTAGTCTAACAAAGGAAATCCCGAAGAAAGAAAGTTGTATTTCTGAAATTCCTAAAAACTTTGAAATTACGAAACCTTCCACCCCACAATTAAAAGAAGCTACCAGAGAGCTCACAAAATCCTCTTTGCAACAAAATTTGTTTTCGTCTCATTCAAAAGATACAAAACGAGCAGTAACTTTCGACGACGTGAAAGAAAATTATTCGTTTAATTTCAAAGAGAACGAAGAGACTCCTAAAGTAAAAACATGGCTATCTAATGCCTTTGAAACACCAGAGAAAATCAGATCATGTAATTCGAACAAAATGAGCGAGGAAGATGAGTTGCATTTGCCTGGAAGAAAGAATTCAAACTCCTGCACAACCCAAGACGCCACTGAAACCCAAACGATGTCTTCTGATATTAAAAACTCAGAAAACAAAACTGATTATGACTCAAACTCCAATTTCACAGCAGCTGTTTTAGCAGAATCTTCCGATGCTTCTAATAGTCGTGAGGATGAAAACACCAAACCCCGAATGAAGCTTATTGACAAACTTCAGTCTCGAAAAAGCAAGCCAAGAGCATATAACAAAAGAGGAAGCTCTCATGACGAGGCTAAGAAGCCAAAGAAGAAGAAAACTTTCGAAAAATACTCAGAAGCTCAGGATATTATCTCTACAATTCACAATTTCGATTTCACTGACAAGAGGTCACTGAATTCATTGTCTAACCCATGTATTCGTTCCCTTCAAAGCCAATGAATGTCTTACCTTTTTTTATTTTCTAGTGAACAATATGACCGGAGCAGGGTTTTGGTTCTATCTCTGCAGCCAATATTTCCCGCGCGCTCCATTCACAAAACACACCATAACACAGTTGTTTGAGGAGATTGATGAGGAACTAGAAGAAATAGCATTGGATTCCCAGCAGCCAAAGATCGCGGGAAGGAGAGCTACTATGAGCAAGGGTGAGTCAAAAGCTCTATCAGACTTGGAGACAAAGCAATTGGCAAGGTTTAGAGGGGCAATTAAAGACAAAATTCGGTCATTTAAACTTTCGGGATGGGCAACATCATCATGCAGTGAAGCGAAACACCATGGCGAAATAAAGTCAGTCTATGACATAGAAGATGATCAATGGCTCTTAGAGCTCAGAGCACTGGTTAATGAGTTTGCGATAAAAAATATTGCAGCAGATTGGTCAGACAATTTAAACCTGATGAAGAAAATCGAGCTCACTGATCTTATTACGGTGCTTGAAACAGAGCAATCTGATAAGGCCCGACAAAACAAAGAAAAACTAGATGCTTTGAAACGAGCTGCAAAAGAAGTTGTTGAGGAAGAAAGCGTTCTTTGCCCCAAAAAGCAGGATTTGGAAGATTTATTAGTCGATATTCGAGTTAAGTTTCCGGAAGAGGAGAGCTATCTTTCATATATGGACCAGAGGCAAAGAAACCCGAAAACCCATAGAAAAATTGCTGTCGAGGGAAAACTTTCATTAAAAGCTCTGAAAGCTCTTGCAGCTGAATGCGATTGTCAGATATGTAACGATGGTGACTATACTGAGGGCAATAAGATCGTTTTTTGTTCGGTAAATGATAAAATTTATGAGTCTTCTTAAAGCTGAGTTATTTCCCTATTAGAAATGCAATCTTTCAGTCCACCAAAAATGCTATGGGATCGCGGTCATTCCTAAAGACGATTGGATCTGCGAACTATGCCAGACGTTCGGACCTCAAGGCAGAGTTATGAGATGCCCTCTGTGTCCCAATCGAGCTGGAGCACTCAAGCCAACTACCTTAGCTAAAACGACTAATTTGTTTAAAGACCTTAATCCTCAGTTTCATGAGTTTCTACAGTCGTATTCGCCAACGTCTGGATCACAACGTGATGGAGAAAATCACAAGGCAATGACGACATCAGACAAAAATTTTGATGAGCATCTTGAACAAGGGCTGTTTTACAATTTTTATTGCGACGTTGGGAAGCCCAGCGAACGTGACATGCCAGATAATGAGCCAAAGCCTGCAAACGTCTGGGTGCATATTTCATGCATTCAATTTATACCTGAGCTAGAATTCGAAGACAAAAGCGCCCGAATAGCAGGTAAAGTTGTGTATTGTAACCTTAGCTTATTTCTTTATTACAAGGGTTGGAATATCTGATAAACACCGAGCGGTCATCCGAAATGTGTGACATTTGCCGCCAAAAAGGTAGAATAGCTCTCATATCAAGAATAACTGTGTAAATTAGGGGCAGGCGTTATCGTGACATGCGGAAAAGAAGGTTGCTTAGAAAAATTTCATCCTGAATGCGCAGTAAGAGAGGGCTATGAGATACGTATCCAGAGCGTGAATGGAAAAAATTTTGCATTTGAGAATTTGAATCCAAGAAGGAAAAAGATATTCGTTGCCTACTGTCCAACACATCGGAAATCTCGCTTGCTAAGCAGTATGATCGAAGCGAGAGAGCAAACTCACATGAAAGAAATCAGAAAGTTTGCTAAGTTTATCCAGCGGCATCATGAGCAAAGCCTGCCTGAAGAACGTTGTGAAGCAGTAGAGACAAAGGTTTGCGTAAAGAAGCCTAGATCAACGAGAAAAGTGAAAGAAGAAACTGAAAAAGACAATTCCATTGAAATGAAAAAGGACAAAGTTGACGTCCTCTCGAGAGCATCTAAACCTAAAACTCAAGAAAAAACAAAGGAAAAAAAGAAAGATACGAAAGAAACGAAAAAGGTGAGTTATTTTGTCAAGACTGTTGGTGCTCGAAAAGCTGAAAAATCTGAGAAGAAAATAATTGAAAAAGATACCATCATTCGAAAAACGAACCCGAAACCTCTGACTTCTAAAAAATGTAACCTTCAAACTTTTTTTGTGTATTAATCAGTTTTCCTCGTTAGTTTGCTGTGTTTGTCTTTCATACAAACTCAATGATTCAGAGTACGTGCCAATTGTGGGTAAGTTTGTAAATTTTGGCTATGATAACAATTTTTGCAATTTAGAATGCTGCGACTGCCAAAAAAGTTATCACTTGGCTTGTCTTGGCATAACTGAGTCTCTTGAGGTGCTCATGAATTTTAAATGTTCTGGGTGCCGTGAAAATGTCGATGAGGAGGGCTTAAACCTACCTCAATCTCGCACTACTGTTGCTAGGGTTTTCGAAAAGAAAATTAAAGAGAATAATGAACTGGAAAAAGGAGAGGCCAGCGCGGATTTTTCCGCTAACAGCATAAAGAGAAGAAACCCTTTCTTGCAAGAGTTAGGAGAAGAAAATTTGAGCAAGAAAGTTAAAACTGAGGACAAACTCGTGAATACTCTTTCATCATAGGTTGATGTGCTATCAGAAGAAGATATTCATAGGAATTGAACAGATAAAGTTATAGAAAGCTAATTTATATGATCATTGCTTTTGTATTATGAAAAGTTTAAATGGACCTGATTTTCATCAAAATATTACTGAATAAATGCTTTTTCATCAGAATGAAAGTTTTTTGCGGGCTTTGTCAGATATATTATCTAAAGTATAGAACAGTCCAAGTCAAGGAGACTAGCTGGCTGTGTTTTTTAGCAGACTCGCTGCTATAAAAGATTAGCAATTAGTCGAAGTAAGTGTATCCAACTTGACATTAAATAGTCCATAGAAGTAATTTGATATCTGGCTTTACTTTCACGATAAGCTTAGAAATATACTAATATTCTGTAAAATAATTAGATAATGTTAGACTAATTAGCAAGATAATGGTAAGCCCTTCTTCTAAGATGACTGCTATTGATATCTAGAAAATAAACTACGTCTGGTATTTCAAAAACGCTAAAGAAAATTAAATTTTTTAGTTGAAATGGAAACTAATTATGCTTTTAAATGTTACTTTCATTTCAGTGATAACCTCTAACCTTTGCAATATAGCATTTCAAGAATGACTTACTTTATTTACCCTTCACCTTGCTATTTTCGACAAGCTACCTATTTTGAGGATATTACCTGCCTACCCTACACAGTTGGAAATAGATGAACTCATTTGTTGTATTTCATTTTTCTTACCAAAACCAATACCACTCTGCTCTTTCAAGCAGCAATGTCCCTTCTGCATTCAAAATAGAAAATTACATGATAAAACTTGAATTTTAAATTTCAAAAAATTAATTACTCATTTCGTTAACAATTCAAACCTAAATTCCAATTTGCTCAGTATATGATGTCTTATTATGATTTCTAAGTGCGTTCTTTAATAGCTTTATGCTTTTACGAATTCTCCACACATGAAAAAAACTGTGTAAAATAAGTTATACAACATTCCTTCCTCACATGCACTGCAAATTTCTTTTAGAACCTTACTGAATCTAGCTTAGCTTAAAAAACTTTTTGACATATATACAAGCAATAGAAATTTACTCAATCAAAATTTATGGTCTATTATCAAGGACCAAAGATGACGCTGATTTTCCGTCTCCAATGCTCTTAATGGTGAATGAGTTATGGAATTTAGGCAAAAAATATTTTTCTTTCACGCCATGTTGATCGCTACTGGTATCTACAGCACTATTCTCAAAATGAATTCTTGCTCTTTCTCTCGAGGCTGTTGGTGGTTTTCTCCTGTGAAGGCTATTAATAGTAGTTAGATTGCCAGGAGTTTTCAAGATCGTCTCTTTTGAAGAAGCATTAGTTGCTGTCGCTGTCGAGTTAGTCGTGATGCTAGATAATTCATTTTTCTTGGCTGCGTCGTTCGGTTTCTGCGGGATTTCTAAAGCCTTAGGCCCATTTTTTAAGTTGTTAATGTTCGTGAAAGAAGTTGAACAATTTCCGGAATCTCTCGATTCAAGCGATGAGAATCGATTCTTCATGATAAGGTCATGTGACTTATTCGCGTTTGAGTCTTTGAATATGTTTTCTTTATCGAAACCCCGATTAGCTCTGAGCGGAGACCCCAAAGACTCACGAGAAGCTGTTTTGATGATGGTCCTATTTTTCTGCGACAGTTTACGCCTGCGAATCTCTTCATTTTCATCAAAAACAAACCTAAACTGCTCAACATCATCATTTTTTTGCGCATCTGGGACTTCAACGTTCGCCAAAAAGCTGCTCCACGCGTTTTCGTTCTTCGATAATCTAAAGTATGCGTTTAGCGGGTCAGCTACTTGTAAATTAGTTGTCATTCGGATTCTTCCCTTATGGCCTCCAGCAGGACTAATATGTGATTGACTCGTCTGCGCTCTCTGAATATTCATCGAAACAACCTGTTTGTTAGCAAGCGGCGGCCGACTATCACGTCCTGGCCCCATCTCATGTGATCTGTTTCTCTGAGATCTAATATCAACGCTCGACCTGTCAATTGTGTCTCTTGTAGGTCCATCTACCGTTCGAGGAGTATCTTTCTGGTGCTTTTCAACAATCCCGAGTACATGTTCCTCGAAACTGGTTACCACACGATCATTGGTGTTATCTCCTCCGAAACGTCCTTCACTATCCCATCTCAACAGTAGAGAATGCTCCTCAGCACGAGGTATCGCTGATATCAAAATATTTTCCTTCTCCGATTTGAAGTTAGCTTTCGCTGAAATGGTTCTTGGAGTTTTGTCGATGGAAATATTTTGAATGACATTTTGTGAATTTTTAACACAATGCGAGTTTTTCGGAGTGAGTGCTCGCCTTTCAGAAGCCTCATCAGGTGCATTGGTAATGCTTCGGTCTGCCTTGAGCCGCATTTGGCTCATTCTGCTTACCGAACTCGACTTGCCATTGCATCCCATAGTGCTGGGTCTGCTGGGAATATCAGACAGATTTGAGTTATTGTGTTGTTGAGATTCTGCCTGCTCTCGAAGTAAACTTGTCTGTGATGTCTGCTGGTGGAGATTTTGCGTGCTGGCAGAGCCTTGCTTCGAGGCTATGCGGTTCTCTCGGTCAGTAAAGGCGTTCAGGACCTTTTTATTAACTAAGCGGGCGAGTCCTACATGTTTCTTGAAGAAAGGATTTGACGGATCTTCTCGAGGAATCGCATTCAATATCTCTTTACTGAGTCTCGCATAATTCTCATCTCTTTGATGCTTTTTCGTCTTGTAAAATTTCTGGATTTGCTCTTCCATCTCAGGATGCAGGTTTATAAACACCTGCTTGTTTATCGACAGCACCGACAATTTCTTCGAAGTCACCTATTATATGATTGACTTTATTAAATATCCCACAACTGTGCTTTAGTATTACGATAACGCGATATTCATATTGCTCCTCATTCTTTGGATAGCACAGCGTCTCGTCTCCGATCAAGCTACCAGGACCCACAACACAGAGCGTCAGCCATTGGGTCTGCTTATGGATCACCTCATTGTGATTGCAGGGGTTTTTAATATCGTACTCGAACTTTCTCTGCAACTTGCATGAGCCATGCTCCACGAGATAAATTTTGGGGTTCGGCATCTTCTGACCTTCATCAGTCAGCATGACTCCCTCGTTGAATCCTTCGCTCTAACATTATAAATTCTCATTAATAGAAATAAATTCGGTGCTTACGAAGAAAGAGTAGAAGACCCTATATTGAACCTGAGAGGTATTTATTGACTTTAAAAAAGCGAAGGTGCTAAGTAGGAACTGATTTTTCTTGTCTCTAATGGCAGTTAGGAAATTCGTATAGCAGGTGGTGTCAATCACGATCAGTTCACAATCCGTTTTGCAAAGTATCGAAAAGGTTCTTCTCTGGCCCGGCTTTTTAAAAGCTTTACAAATTATTGTCATCAGAATTGAAATATTTTATCGGCAATTACCAGCATCCCCAAAATCACTTCCTGCGCTTAAAGTCCGAATAAGCTGTCCGTACGATTCAGCGAGCTCTTTAAAGTCTTGGATAGCGTTATTACCTTCATTTTCCATAGTATTAAGGGACTGTACGTTGTTTTTTGTCCTTAGCAAAAACCGAGCTTTTTGTGCGACTTTTTTCACCGCCATCGTCATGGCAACTGCGGTTCCAAAATTTTCACCGAATCGAAGTCCGCCTTTCTTCCCAACACTCGGCCTTGGATTCTCCTCCTCCTTTTTCGACTCTGATGGCTGTCTCTCGATCGAACTGGCAGGCAAATCGTTCAGAGATTGCGTTGTGGGTTGAAAATGAACGTTTTGACGCCCCACCCCAGGTTTACGGTTCTTTGCTGAGATAACTCCAACTTGGCCGCTGAGAATAACATAGAATTTATTATTAGAGACGTCGCCTTGCTGAAACACGAAGCTGCTAGCCTGAGAAACCTCGTATTTGAGTGTAGAGCATAGATCCAATAAAATTTCTAGGTTGCTGTCTGGATGATAAGAGGCAAAGAGGTTCTTAAAAAATTCTAATTCTTTTATCGTTTCATAAATTCTCTGAGCGGTAGATGATAGCATTAGTGAGGTGAAGGAGGAAAGGAGTTACTTTAGAGTCTTCAGGCTTCTTTTTGTCTTTCCTCAAGCACTCAATAAGTAGATTATGACTGATTGCCTATAAAATTTTGTTAATAGTTGTAGGTTGCCTGCATGCATGTGGGTTTAGGAATATACATTATCAATGACTAAGTCTTTTTCTCGGTGGATCTCAGTTATGAAGCCTTCTGAGAGATCAAGCATTGACATTTTGATGTAGTGAAGGCAAAATCGCTGATTTATTTATGTTTTTTGAACTGATATGTTACCGTTTAAATATTCAAAAATTTAATCGGTAATTCAGCAATCGAAAAGTTACTGAATCGTGCGGGATCACATTCAAATGTTCCGTGGCGGATCATTTATATTGAGAATGCATGTTTTGAAGAGCTTAGTGAAGCTTGAAAGGTCTCACGGGAGAATCGCAGCTCATTAAAAATTTTGTTGGGCTCTTGTTAGCATTAAAAGTTAGCATTTTGGCCAAAGTATCGAACTGTATTTAATTTTCGTTGTTCAGCTAAAAAAGTAAAAGATACAATACTTCCAGAATTTTGGTTAAAAAATTCCATTTTTCTGTGTGATCAGTGGTCAACGCAACTCCTTTCCCCTAAATAGCTCATTGATAGGTCGAAATGTCGAAAAAACCTTTCAAAATCGGGGAATAATCTATCCTCCAAACCAAATATGAAATCTGCACCAAATCTTATAGCTACTTTAAATGTGGTATGGTTTAGAGATACGAAAAGTGCTTACTGAATTGAATAAAACGGAGCTGGCTGTCCGAAGTCCGACTGCATTTGCTCTAAAGTGTGATCAAAATTGAATTAAAAAGTAAATTTCAGTAATTCTAATGAGACTAGCAAAATTTGAAAAACTTGTATCTTCGAAGATGAAAACCTCCATTCAATTAGGAATTTGGTATTGTGTCAGAATACACATTTCAAAACTTTGTGCTTAGAAAGAAAAAAAAACATAGCAGCGGTGTGCTTTAAGAGATTTTCCCACAAGGAGCCTATCAAAGTTAATTTACCGGGTGTTTTGAGATTTAATAGTGACTTTGAAAGTTTTAGGAGGAAAAAAAAAATTACATTAAACGTTTTAAGAGACTGAAAAAATTCTCAGATGTCATTCTTTAAATAAAACACTGGAACAATGACATTTGAATAAACCACCTCCTGTGACTGTTTTTTTTCTTCTTCAGCTTTCAAAATGCTCGAACACTGACCTTCAATCCCATAATTCTGGGATAGAAGAACCAAAAATTAGGGACCAACGAGAATTTGAGAGTAGTTTTACGATTTGCATAAGACTAATATGAGAATTTCCGAAACAGCAGTTCTATGTAAATACACTCAAATTCCTAATTAAAACTCCTTTCCAGTGATTTGAGAATAATCAAGAACCTTTATTAGACTCAATTTTAAGGAAAATCCGAAAATGGAATCATGAAATCTCTTTGTTGCTCACCATATTTTCTACTCTATTCTCCGAATTCCATCTCTTCTTGCTTGGCTCGCTCTGAATATTTTCTTCTGAGGACGCTTATTTGTAGCGCTCTCGCCACAATGATTAATCCCTATTTCGAATGTTTGATATGAATTTCATCCGATTACTCCCTAATATAAGCACTAAATTCAAGTATATAATCATATGAATGATTTTCCGACAATTTAAAAACTAGTTCCTCTTCTTCCCAGCCAGTGCAGATGGACTCTAACAAGAAAAACACTAAGAAAGCATCGAAGCTCAAAAACTCAACCACTCTGAAACACGAAGAAATCAAAGAAAGCAAGAGCGGAAATAGCGAACCGAGAGATACAAAAACTATCAAGGTTGTCTACGATTCGCAGCTCTCGGTGAAAATAACCGTGAAGAAATCGGAGCAAGAGTCTTTGACCTGCGATTGGCTGATGCAAGAAGTTTTAAAAAACCTAGTTTCTATCTCCAAGCAGAAGAAACTTGAAATCGACTTCAGTTCATTCATCAAACTCAAGACGAAGACCAAGAACGTACAGATGGACTACTGGCTTTCCCTCCCAGAGAAATCGATCGCGCCACTGCCTCATAATATCGTACTCTTACCGGTTCATTCTCTTGAGACCAGTATGAGCCATCGGAAGGGACAAGTTTGCCAGAACGATTTTGAAGTCTTAACGATCTTAGCTGAAGGAGGAAGTTGCGATGTGTTTATTGGTAATCGCTTAAAGTTTTGTTTTTTTTTTAATGTTCGAATATTGTGATTAGCGAGGAAGAAAGACACTGGAAAAATATATGCAATCAAGAGAATTGGAAAGAAAGCTTTATCGAATTTCGATAAGACGAGTATTGCAGTTAGAAGGGAGCTTTCTGCATTGAGGAAGCTGGACTCTAATTTCATCGTCAAATTGCATTATACTTACCAGACAGTAAGAAATTAAATTTTTATCACAATAAATTTAATGAATTCTCATGGTAGAATCACTATTATTATTTCGTGCTCGACTATATTCCTGGAGGAGACCTCTTCTTCTATCTCGCGAATAAGAAGAAGTTCACAGAAGCAACTGCTAAATATTATGTCGCTGAAATTCTTCTCGCGCTGAAGGAAGTGCATAATCAAAACATAATTTATCGAGATCTTAAGGTAATTTATGAGTGAGAAGATTAAAGCTAATGAACTATGTTAGCCTGAGAATGTGCTCATTGATATTGACGGTCATGCGATTCTCGCAGACTTCGGATTATCCAAAGAAGTTGAAGATTTAAGATCTCTTAACAATTCACATGTGGGAACTCCAGAGTAATTATCATTTACCCTGAGAAAAAGTATTCAATTTGATTATTAATAGATACATGGCTCCTGAACTCGCCGGCAGAAGAGACTACACCTACATGGTTGATTTTTACAGCCTCGGAGCCGTTGCTTTCGAACTCGTCGCTGGGAGAACTCCTTTCGTATGCAAAAGCATCAACATAGGAGAATTCGAAGAGAACGTGCAAAAGAAAGAGCCTGTGATTCCTGCGAAATTTTCTCCTGAGTTCAAAGACTTCCTTACCAAACTCCTTGAAAAAGACCCAGTGAAGCGACTCGGATCTGTAAACGGAGCCGACGAGATCTTAGCTCACCCATGGCTTGCTGATATCGATTTTGAGAGACTTGCCGCTAAGGAAATTCAGCCTCCACTTCAAGTCGACATGAATAATTTAAACCTCGTGCTCTCTGACATTGACATGCAGAAAGAGTGCGAAATCGACGAGGATGACCCGACCGTTGGAAGAGGTGTTCGCATTTTGAGTCAATTCTCGTTCTCTGAGGATATCGTCAAGTCGCCGCAGTCAGTAAGTGACCAAACTGAAGAAACGAATGATGAAGTGTCTGAACAAGAAACCGCGTCAAATGAGTCTGGAGAGTTGGAATTGAGTCTCACCACGATAGGATCGAAGAGATTAGATATTCCGAATAGCAAACAAGAGACGCTTAATTCGTTACTTCTTTCTGAAAAAAGAGACAGAACTTTGAAAGCAGAGAGTATGGGAGCTTTAATTGATCCACAAGGCGATGGTGATTCAAATTAAAGGAATTCGCACGAGTCTGCGAAAAGCAGTCTTAAAGTTTTCGAAGCAAGGGGCACTTAATGTATAAAGTGTCGTATTTTTTGCCTCGAAATTAGGACTATATATCTATATAAAAATTGATCGTAGAAATAATATCATATCAATAATTTGTATATTCAAGATTAAGTTCGTGATTGTTTATTTTTCTTGACACATTCGAATATTTGGCTATACAGAATACATTGGTAAGAATTGGTTCATTAGTTGCATATTTTGAAATGCCCGGAACGGGCTATTTAGAAAAAGATGTTTTTATTTGAACGATTGATTCTTAAACACTCTAAAAGTCCGCAAGGAAAGTTGTTGAATCTATGATTCAAATCTGTTGAAAATTGCTTGGAGTTCTACTCCCGAGAAGAATAAAGCTTCATATTGTAAGACATCATCAAATCATTCTTTGATGGCATCCGCTACATACTATGAAATATTCTATCCGAAGCATTTTTCGTTAAAAGGTTGCATTATTTCGTTCGAATTGCCTTCATTGATCTCGAGATACTAACAAAGGGCTCGGATTTTGCTTCAATTGTTGAATATCCTTTAGATCACATTACCAGCATGAAGCTACTAAAGAAATTAGTCGTAACTATGGGTTTTTTAGCTATCAGGAAGATGCTAGGCAAAGCTAACGGAGAGCTCCTTCTAAGGCAAAGACTGAAAAAACTTTGGGATATTTGCTTTTATAGACTTAATTGCGACTCATGAAATCTTTATTCGGATTTATACTTTCGAGCGCAGCATTAAAATTTAATAGAGGATTATACCTCCAAGAATACGACTTCTCGAGGATAATTTAAAAGATAGACAGACGATAATTTTTTGAGTATCTCAGAACCAGCTCAATATCCCCCAATCTACTGAATTACCTTCAATCTAACGAGTTATCTGTTTCCTTTCAGAATTTTACAGAGAGTCTCAAATCCAATCGAGTGTATTTCATCAACCTTATCAATAGGAATAGGATAGAATTCGCTCATTAATTGTATTTACTATTTTAAATTTTTCATAGACAATAGCTCTCGAAGAGTATGCTATATAGAGAGCATGGAAGTATTTATGGATTTATAAATCTATTTATGACCCGTTAATATGCAAATAGGTCGCACGAGTGATCTTAATGAATTTCAAATTTCTGCTGAGACTTCTATGCTTCGAACGAGGGGAGCTCTGGCTGAAAATCATTACAGAAACCCGCGCTAAACAGGAACTTCGAGTATTCATGTTAATTGCTATTCAGGAACACACTCTATTCACAAGAGGGATTTTTGAGCACTCACAAAGCTCTTCTAACTAATAGCCTTCCCTTTTGCTGAAAACGATAGTATTCTACTTGCTCTATCCATTAAATGCTTCGATTAAATGATACTTGGAGACTGATAAAACGAATCAAAATAATTTTCTTGTTCTAGAACGTATCATTTTGAACACATCTTCGATTATTGAAAAAACCTTCGAAATTTTCATTGTTTGCTTTTGCTCCGACCAAGCCAGCATCAATGAGAACCCAGAAATCAATGAGATCATCGGAGAGATTTAGCATTTGATCTGGTACGAGGCTGGATTTTTAAGGATTTTCTGAACTTTTCGATTCTTTAAGATTTTTAATCTCAACTTGAATCGGATTAGCAAATAATTTGTGTAAATTCTGAAAATAAAGACAATAAAATATTTATCCGGTTTACTTGGATACGATTAATCCTTACGAAATCGGAGGATATAAACGTTTAATCCAATCCGCAAACTCAATTTCTTCACAGCTTTACTGAGAACCTCAGAATTAGAATATAGGCTATGATTTAAAAGCTTCGAAACACCTTTATTTTCCATAATCGATAATTCAAAAACTTTTTCAAACATCATGACTCTGGATTTAAGGCGGGTTGAGAACCAAGCCCTAAAAAATTCAAAAGGGAAGAGCTCAAGTGAGAACATGTGTGGGTAGTGATGATTCAGCCCGCTGAAACACCGATGTAAGGATAACAAGTGATACGAGATAAGCAAGCGTCTTTAAGATTTGGTAACGGCGCTTAAGGCTTGCATTCATCGTCTCATTTGGGATCCTGCTCGTCAATTTGATTTGGCTGAACGCTGGGCTCATTCTTCGTAGTGTAAAAGAATGGATCAATTCTTTCCGAGAGGATCCGGTGACTAATTAAGATACCTCTGAGTGTGAAATGAAAGCGCGAATTTTTTTTGGGTTCTTTAGCTCAAAGCGAAACTACATCGATACAGAACTGACAATACTACTTGAGTTAGGAGTTCTGTGTATACATACTCGCTTTTTAAACGCTAAGTTAAGACCAATCATTCAAAAATTTATAATAAAATTTTTATTTTATTCAAATAAAATAAAAGGAGGCTTTTTAATAGGACTGATGGCTTGAGTGAGGCGCGAGTCCAATTTCTTTTGTTCGTTCACTATTGTATTGGTGGAAATATGAGAATTATAATGCTGTATTATTCTTATCGAGCTACAGAACATACCAAAGCTTTGTAACCGAGTCCTTAGGCAAGGTAATACATAACTTGCTGGGGTTCGAATGCATTCATGTTTTCGAATTTGTTTTGTTAACATTGAAAGTTTTCTTAATAAATAAATCGCGAGCTGTTGTCACATAAATTGTTTTGATGCGAAGAAACAATTGAATTTCTGTATTTCGAACAATGAAGCAGCAGATTTATTCCACTCACTGGCAACGGCTATTACTTCTTGCAAAAAATTTTCTAATATACACAAGTTCTTTAATTTTATAAGGTCGTACTTCTTGATGGAAATATCAACATAAACGGCTAGTTAGGAAAAGGAGCAATTTCTGCAAAAGCTTATCAGTTTTATTCTTTTAAAAAAAAAAGAATTTGCAGGTAGTCAGAGTATAACACTCTCTCTTGATAGAGCAAAACTGAATGCGAACCAAGTATTAAGGGTCTCATTGCATGTGATGAAAGTATTTCTGACGAAATAATTCAATTTCAATTAATATCGTGGACAATGGTGCCTCATTATGCAGTTATGTAGCAAAGTTCGTTGTATTCATCAGTTGTTGGGACTCGATCTCTACCCTCATTAAAATTTCGATTCAGGAAGGGGCTGGGTTGTTCCAATGAGTGATGTCCTCAGAAAAAATTTAAATATCAGCGCAACGAAATTTCTTGTCCGTATCTAGTAGCATTGAAATGGATACAAGCAGTAGCAAGAATTGTAAGTACGTCCACAAAAAAATGATCGCTATATAAGGTAGAGACAAGAATTTTAGCAACTATCTGTTTAAGACTGCTGGAAACTCATATATGTTCCTATTAAAGAAAAATCCATCTGCTTCGAAGGTATGTCATCAGCCTCATTCATTTGGGTAGATAATCTTCACTACGGAATTTCGAGAATAGTATATTCAAATTTTCAGATTGATTTCTGCTCAATCATTCAAGCTATTTTTCTTCTAATACATGCATTTGTTGTGGAAAAATCGTTTCGAGACCAATATCACCAAGTTAAGCTTGGCGATGACAAAGCGCTTGTAAAGCAAAAGCAGATTCATAGAACCTTCCCAATTCTCAGATAATCTCAAATTATACCTTATTCACTCAATAAATAACATAAAAGATCTATCATACGCATTACCGCAATTTGAAAATTTAGCCACAAATTGATTTCTTTTCGAAATTGATCTGTTGATGCTCACATCTATTACATAACAAGTGAATTGGAGTTAAACTGTATTTAGTTGAATCGATTCTTTCTGGAATTACTTCGCATTTGATGTGTTACTGGCTAAAATTTTAAACAAAGAGAATCACTTTAATCGTAGAAAGAGCTTTAATGCTGCAAACCTTAGCTGGGTTATCGTTAATCGGACTCTACGGGTTGACTCTGAAAATAGCTGAACAGCATGAGCGTAGAAACATTGACACCAACACGAACGAAGATGTAGAGGTCGACGACATACTTTTACTCCGAAACGAAATAGAAGATTTTCCAATGACTGAAAAGCAATTCAGAGTATTCGCTGCAGCCATGAAAGAATTTAAATCCGAACTGTGCCAGATGGTATGGTGCCCCAATATTCATCACCATTCTCAAAGAAACCAAGAGAATATGAACCCTCAGGGACATTCAAATCATCATCTTACAAGAAAAGAGAAGATTTCGAGGGATATTGAAGAATATATCAGCATAAAGCATTAGCACGGAGGATAAATTCGAAAAAAACGACCTAAAGCTTGCTAGCTCTGATGACTTTTATAACTTTTTAAATATCCAATATCCAATATATGCATGGAGTTAATGCCTTAATTATCTATCAATCAGAAAGCACAACTAGGTTAAAGATTCAGATATTGTTCTGTCCATAGTTGACGTTATTCATTCAAATGAATTTATCTTCATATGAATCATAATACAGAGTAAACTTATTTCAGGAATCTTCTCTATCATTCCAATGAAACGTAATTCTTGTCAACAGCATACATAATTCTCATTGCTGTAGCCAGCATCATCAGCAGAAATGTTTAGTGTCCCGGCAATCGAATATTCCCTAGTATTAGAAGAGATAATCAGAGCTTAGTTTGTATAATTTCCATCCTTTTTGAGTGGTAGTCAATGGTCACAGATGATATCTTCCAACAGCTTCCAAGGATACAATCAATTCTTTTGCAAGAACGAGAGAACTACCTCAATATGTTCAATAAAGTGCACGAACTTCAAATTGAAGGGGGTTTTTTTTGCTCAAATAAAGTTGAAAGCAAAGAATCTCACAACAAACGGAGAATGAAATAAGTGGAGAATTTGAAGGCAGTGTACAGCCGTCCCAACTACGGAAACCGTTGAATGATGAAATTAAGAAAACAAACAACAACAAAAAAAATTAAAATAAATAAAGGAATATTTAGCTCTCTCTTGGAAGAGCTTCATACAGTCCTATTTTCAGGAGGTCGGAGCTTTCTCCACATCTAGAGCATCATTTAAAAGTCAGCAAAATGCAGTTAGTTACAAAGAAATCAGCGATATTAAAATTGTTCTTGAATCTATTTTATTTCTGCCAATATTCGCTTGAGTTTTGAAATTAAAATAATTCTTAAGAATCATTCTCCTCGACCAGATTAATTTGCATTTTAAATGAAGGATGCTGAAAAATCAAAATTCTCATTCCAAGGCCTATTCTCGAAAAAATCCAAGCCTTCTCTCCCAGACTCCCAGTCAAACGGAAACAAATTAAAGACCCTTACAGACCACACAATCTCCATCAAGCACTCCACTTTACCTCTTATTCAAATCAAAATTTCACCTCAAGATCTTCCTACATTCACCTGTGGGAAACTACTTGACCTCGCCAAGGAGCTCGTGGCTGACAGAACTTCAAGTCAGTCTTTGGAACCGAAGGCCGAAGATATAACTCAGTTGATAACCCAAGATCGCTGTTTGAGTATAGATTATTGGCTCACACTCAAGGAAAAGCCCGTGTCGGAGCTTCCCAATGGGATTCTTCTGACAACCTACACGAAGAAGGAGAGAAATAATCCGATTTGCATTGATGATTTCGAGTGCCTGGCTAAAATTGGTACAGGAGCGTTCGCCAGTGTTTATCTCGGTAAGAACTATACGAGTTGCGTTTCGTTTCTGATCTCAATGGCCTTGAATAGCGAAGCAGAAATGGAATGGCGAGTTTGTTGCGATAAAGCAGATCGCGAAGGGTTTGCTTGATGAAGCCAAGCGATCGATGCTCATTCGCGAGAGAAATACCCTGATGCTAATGAACCAAAATTCTCATGTTGTAAAGCTGCTCTATGCTTTCCAAACAGTACTTTGTGGCATTTTCCCAATCAATAACTTGTTGTTTTCATTTGACAGGATAAGTTTTGCTTTTTGGTTATGGAGTTCATGCCCGGCAGCGATCTCAGCCGCCAAATGCAAGCGAATAGCAAATTTACAGAGAGCACAGCGAAGCTATTAGTTGCTGAAGCCTTGATCGCAGTTGAGTCTTTGCATCTTAAAGACATTATCTATCGAGACCTCAAGGTAACGCTACTTCTTCAAAACGGCCATATCATCATCACTCTCCTCCCATTTACAATATAGCCAGAAAATCTGTTAATAAATATCGAAGGAAGGATCCATCTCTCAGACTTTGGACTCTCGAAAAAGGTCAAGAGGTTGGATGACTTAAACTACACCATTTGCGGCACTGAGATGTAATAATTTCTTTTTGATTCCACAGTTAAATCGTTTTGAAGGGTTATGGCTCCGGAAGTAGCCAAGCAGAAAGGACATAACCACCTTGCTGATTTCTATAATATTGGAACTTTGGCATTCGAGCTTGTTAGTGGAATGCCTCCTTATGACTACTATCGGAAGTTTACAACGGAAATGAGAGTCAACACCCCTTACCCACTGATTCCCAAAGCTTTTTCTCCAGAGTTCAAAGATCTGTGCAGCAAATTGCTCATTGCGGATCCAACCAAGCGCTTGGGATCTAAAGGAGGAGTTGCAGAGATCCGCCAGCATCCTTGGTTTAAAGACGTTGATTTTACACTGTTGGAAACAAGAAAAGGGAAACCTTATCTCGATGTTGGGATAAGCGGAGTTAATTTGGCCATATTGGACAGCAAGATAGCGAAGAATCCTTTCGATTCGGCGCTTACAACCTCACAAAGGAAGAATTTCAATGCGGCTTACTTCGAAATAGCTGATTTCAATTACAACTACGAGGAGAGTAACGTTATGGTCCTTAGCGGAGTGTCAAAATCGAAAAACCAATGGGATGACTGTCCTGATACGAGCTCTGATAACTGCTGTTATACAGAGTATATGGAAGAAAAGAATTCATATGATCCCTCTGTATACGCTACTGAACGATTTTTTAATTCGTTCTGTAGTACTGAGGATATGAATCGAACTGTTCAGCCTTCATAAGACTGAAATGGGGCTAATCAATGATATTGCTAAATAAGACTGCTGCCTACAACTAATTAAGGGCTTTAATACAGATATATCTATAAAAAACTTATTTTTACTGTGAGAAAATCAAAGTAGTTGAAATTTTATGGTTCTAAATCTATATTATTTGAAATTTTTATGAAATGCATAGATATGAGAGAACTCATCTTATTTTTTCATTATTATTTAATGCATAAGTTGTCAATTTGTTGGTGCAAATTTTGACAATGACGATTTGGAGAATATCAAATAATTCTGTTTCAAGTTCTAGAAATCCTTTGAGAAGACAAGAGAATTGCTCATATTTAAGGTCGCCGAGCAGTGATAGACAAGTATTTAACCTCACTAGACGGAGCGGGTTGTGGCAAAGGTAGAATACTTTTTTATTTGTAATCAACCCATGAGACTTGCTGCCTTCAAAAACAGTTTTATCAGACATTTTGCGCAGGGTGATTCTCTACTGAGTGCTACTTGAGCAACTTAAACTGAAAAACTTCAAAAGCCAAAATTTTGTATCTAAAATAAAATAATTCTGAAATGGAAAAAGATTCAGATCCAGATCACAGGTTAGCCCATCTTCGGTTTGTCACAGCAGCCGACGGGTTTTACAGCGGTACCTTGATTACTTAGTTACCTTGATACTTAGAAGCTGAAAAGTTTAGGACCTCTCACTTGTTTGTCCTTATCAAGCGATGGAAATATTGCTGCTGTCGGTTCCAGAGACATGACCGTGAAGCTGGTAAGCATTCCAGACAAAAAAATGCTCCACTCCTTCTTCGGCTATCATTCAAGTACTACTAACCATCAGCTCTTTCTCAATAATACGCTTGTAAATTGCAGGTTCAGTGACTGCAGTGCAATTTTCTCATGATGATAAATTCATTGCATCCTGTGCTTATGATGGGCGCGTGAATTGCTTTTGGGTGGCTTCGAAAACTCCAAAATTCATTTACGTTGAGCAGACCAACGATTGTAGCACAATTTGCTTCCAAATCAAGCCTCACTATAAATTGTTTCCCAGACCTTTTACAAGAGCTGGCTATCAGTCCTGATTCTAAGTTGATTGCTGTTGGTACAAGAGGAAATAGAATTTTTTTGCTTGATGCCGAAAAGGGGATTATTCAGTCGGTGTTCAAATATCAAAATGGTGAGATTTTTCCGTTGGTTATATCAATAATGAGCCAATTCAGGCGGAATCTTTGCTTTGGCATTCAGTCCCGATAACAAATACCTGGTCTCAGGCTCTCAGGATTATTCTCTGTCGATTATTGATCCTCATGGGAAAAAGCTCGTCACTAAGCTGAATGATTTACAAAAGAGTAGAGTTTTTCTCTCTTAGTGAAGTGAATTTCATTTCAACTTAATCAGGCTGGATTTCTAGTGTAGCTATTTCGCCAAGTGGCAAACAAATCGCAACTGGAGCCGATAGAGAGATCAAAATAATCAGTACTGATACGTTTGAGGAGCTTTTTATGTTGCACAGATTGCATAAAGGTAGTTTTGTTGTAGTCGATGTGGCTGGTCTAACTCGAAACATAAGACTGGATCACGGATATTTGCTTTTCCGCCGATGGTAAACTGTTGGCTTCGTGCTCGCATGATAAAAGCGTCAATATTATTGAATTTGAAAAGAAAGAACTGCTTCACAGCTTGGATTATCTTCATCAAGGTAAAAAGACTCATGCTTCAGCAACAGTTGTCATCAACATGACGTTTAGGCATTATTTATGGAATTCGATTTTTCCCTGATGGTAAAAGATTTATCACAGCGTCAGCAGACAACTCTATGAAAATAATCGATGTGAACACGACGGAAGAACTCTATTCATTCAAAAACGTGCATAAGAGTTCGAAATCTGCTTTCTGCGTGGTTTAAAAAGCTTCTTTGCTAGATTCCGTTAGTTGTCTCGCAATAACACCAGATTGTTCGACTCTGATATCAGGTTCATTTGACAAAACCATCAAAATAATCGACATTGAGACTATGAAAATTACTCATGAATTAATCAATTGGCACAGAGGTAATACTGTCAGTTCGTAACCCAGCTAATTAGTGTCTTAGCCAGGATACTGTTGCTTGCTGTATCACCAGATGGCAGACTGCTGGCATCTTGCTGCGAGAACTCAATCGTTAAAGTATGTGAACTATCGACAAGAAAAGCACTCGGGTCAATGCAAAATCTCGGAGAAGGTTTTCAATTTCTGAGATTGTCATTGATATGCATCATCTGCTTTTTTCGATTTAGAAAAAGACCAAAATGTCCTCTCGTTGTGCTTTACGCCTGATTCAAGCCACCTTGTGTACACAAGAGATGATAATCTGGTTATCTTTTTGGAATTGAAAAAATTTACAGTTGCTCACCAAGTTCTGGTGCAAGGTTATTTGAACATACTATTCTTAAATGCAAACCCTTTTCACTAGATTTATGGAGTATTGTGAAGCCGTTTAAGTCACAAAACGCGATTTTAGCCTGCACGGTGGACAATTACCTCCAGCAAATGAGCTGCTACAACAGAAAAATCGTTTTTAAAATGCCGACTCCTAGCAAACGTACGTCCTATCTGTTTTTACATATCCATAACAGAACATTGAAAAAAGATACTGTATCTGAAATGGTCCTCTCCGCAGACGAGAAGTTTTTAGTGATCGGCTCACATGACAGCTCGATCCTTCTGCTTGAAACAAAAACAATGAAGCCTTGTTTGAAAATGTCTGAACCCTTTGAGAGTAAGCGAGATTTTATAAAAGATGTCCAGCTGATGACATTTCATTTTTAAAGAAAAAATTTTCTCGATTACATTTGCTTCAATGAAGAGCTTACGAATCGCAACGGGTTATAATGATAATATGATTAAAATATGGGATCTCCTGAAAAGAAAGATTATCAACGAGAAAAAAAGCGCTCATGCAGGTAATTCTGATTTGATTGGAGGAGACTTATATCTTTTCGAATGAATTTAGACAGCATTTTTAGTCTAGTGTATTCACATAATACATCGGAGATCATTGCAGGCGATAATCATGGAGTTATTGCGGGACATAGTCTAATGTTGTTTGATGGCAAATAATTGAAATAAAGGAGTTATGTTTGAATTATTTCGGTTGTAATTGAGACATCTGATTATTCTCATTGCTAGTATGCTAGTTTTGCATTTTCTATCTATTATGTATTGCCATGCTCTTTTGGTGATTTTCAACAAATCAGAGTTTCTATTTTATTGGAGGCTTCTCCTATTATCTCTGGATTAACTCTGGGGTATTCATTTCAAAGAGCTAATTGAGTTCATGCATGCTGAATTTTCAAGAGCTATTAAATTGATTATAACTCTGTGAGCTTCCAACTCCAAATATCGCCTATTTTCCCTCTATTTTATTAACAAGTTCATAGTTTTGGAGAACAAAAAGATTAAATCGTGCCCAATCTCAATTTAATTGATAGAACTCTGGCAATTGTACTCGATAACACTTTTTCGATGAAAATCGGAAGCCTGCGAAGCCACAACTAATCATCAAGTATATTATTGAGAAAACACGGAAAATACCCTCTTACGACGAGCCCTGAACATTCCCAAACAAGTTTTATTTTACAATTTGTCTTTGCTTTGTGAAATCGTATTTCTAAGACCAATCCTATGAGAAAAATTCTAAAATACTTGTTGTCCCAATTTTCATCAGATTTTATGCCAAAGAGCAAATTTTTAGAATATTCGATTCGATAATTCGGTTTTCAGCCCAGCTAAGCCAATATGTAAGTTTTTGACAACCAGTATGTTGTGAGTGTTGAGCTACGCTCTAACCATCCTCACTTAGAGTCTCGCATTCAAAGCATCTTTTTGCTTTCATTCTTCTCAACTTTCAAAAGAATTTCATTTATCTTAATTTAACTGTATCCTATGAAATTCGAAAATTTTCACAGAGTCTAATGCTTTTTTTATAATACATCTCAAATCTTCCATTGTCTCGAAAAACACCAATTTCTAAAACAAATACTTGTCGGAAAATAAGCCATCTGATCATTTGATATTCTCGATCGAATCATCTTGAGGATTTTCAGTAATACATGCAATATAGCAATTTTTCTGCTATACCTTTGAGCTCAATTTGAAAACCACGATGCAAACCTTACACCCAAAATCCGGGTAGAAGTGACTCTTTCACATTTTTATTTATTTCTTCAAGGAAAATTTTTGTTGGCGGCATTTCTCCATTAACAACCCAGGAGAGCCTTAGAAACTATTTTGGAAAATTTGGCACACTCACCGATTGCGTGATCATGCAAGACCGTGAAACAGGAAAACTAAGAGGTTTTGGTTTCGTAACATACGAAGATGCAAACGTCGCAATGCAAGTTCTTCAGAGAATGCACACACTTGATGGAAAATTGGTTAATTGCTTCTATCAACGCAATTCAGTTGATAATTTACCTTGATAATTTAGGTTGAATGCAAGCAAGCACTGCCCAAAGAGCAAATACCCGAGAATCACAAAGAAAGCAATTTGCTGCTCAGGAAGATATTTGTAGGCGGACTCCCTCAGTCCGTTCGCGACAATGAATTGAAGGATTATTTCAAAAAATTTGGGAAAATCCAGAAAACCGCAGTTATCATCGACAAAAAAACTAAAAAATCTCGGGGTTTCGGATTCGTTATTTTCACAGCGGAAGAGTCCGTGGAGTTGGTTATGAAGAACTATTTGGATCACTCTATCCATGGCAAATGGGTACGCTACCCAGTGCTTCTTCTTCATCATTCTTCATTTTATTAGGTTGAGTGCAAAAGAGCAATACCGTACATAAAATCACAAGATTCCATAAAGCAAAACTCAACAAAGCCTCAGGATGAGCATCTTAATAATAATCATCTGCCTAACTTCAACAATTTTTTCTCTTTAAACAATGCTCCTTCACACATACCTGACCACATCCCTTTAAATCTGGTATATTCGGAGAGCCATTTCTTAAATAGCCTTGATGAGTTAACTCATAAATCGAACTCAATTGAACATGCATCTGAATCGCCAATTATCGCAGAGGACTCTCCTTGCTTCCATGATTGGGTCGTTCCGAAATACTTGCTGAATAAACCTATTGCAAATCCTCCTCCTCAGCTCGATATAAGCTCTTGCTTCAACTGCCTGAGCAGTAATGATGGCAATATACCGAAAGAACACCTTGGGAGTATCTTTTCCTCTACGTTGCTTGGTAACAATAATTTTTCAACTCCTATGCATTAAATCATTTCGATTCAAGAAAAGCGCCAGAATTTCCAGAAGCTACATTAGAAACCCAGTGAATATATAATAATATATAGCTCTTAGATTTATAAACCTCGATGTATTTAACAATTTACCAGATGAGTTATAGATCTTTCACTTAGGTGTTAGCTAGATTGGATAACAGAATCTTAAGTCGTTTTTTTGCTTTTGCTTAGGAACAAACAGAGGATCTCAATATATATCTAATATATAAAGGATATATACACGTGTACCTCAATAAAAGTCTGCACGCTTAGATTTTCTCTTTAGAATCTTAAGCATTCGAAGTGATTCAGAGGGATACAACAAATAAATTTCAAATAAATCTTCGGATTCTATGTATTTTACGAAGAACATTATCATATACTGGTACACAGCCTTGCTCATCCTCGTAGCCCTGGCTTGGTACCATTATGGACCCACTCGCAGAGATATCACTTTTTCTGAGAAAGACATCGATGAAGCAACGAGCCGAGCACTGCAACTAGCGAAATATAATCTATTCATTTCCACAGCCAACCCAAAAGACGCCAACGCGCAAAAGGTTCAACAGCAGCTCAGTCAACTCCTGTCCAACGATGCTCAACCAAGTGAAATAACATGACTTCCTTTGGACTGAGATATCTTAGGTGATAGCTGGATTCTAAGCTCAAGTGGCACTTCTCTTGCCCCAGGATTCGCAAAGTAAACATCCCCGCAGAGAACCATGTCTTATCCCTCTTTAGCCTTACAATTATGATTTCATGTGGAAGCGAAGGCTCGATGTACCTGACATTTAAGGAAGGGATAGATCTCCAGCTCACGTTAGATTGCGCTGGTACGAAAATCACCAAAGCATCTCAGCTGTACAAGACTCTCCTGAAAGTTATTAAGAGAGTGACAGATGCCTCGATGGTTTCGAAGCATCAGCAAGCATTTGCTAATATAAGCTATTTTGAAATCTATTTGCATGAGGATGTCGCCAATAACTCAACGTTAAAAAATGAAATCGCTTCTATTTTAAGGAAGTCGTTCAATTCGCTCAGGATACCGACTGAACAACTGCGCATCGATTTCAAGGTACCTTATTGCTATAAACTAGAGCGATTAATGTATTTTATCATGCATAGCCTTTTGAGCCAGACGCTCCGCGGGTGGTCAATCGCATCGGAAACGATTCAATTCAAGCTCAATATACAAGAGATGATTTAGAAAAGCTGAAAAGCGAATACAATTTCAATTTTGATCTCTATTACAACGTTCCGGTGAACCTGCTGCAGATTTTTGTTTGGCAAGATAGCAAGTCTAAATCCACTCGCTTTGAAGAAGTAATTATCTCATTTTCTGCATTTTCTAAAAGAAATTTACAAAGGACTCTGAAATATTTGACTTCGTCCAAATAGGAGACTCATATTTTATCTCTGGTAGCCCAAATTACAACCGCCTCAAGTTAGTGAAGATCGTTTCGAACTTCTTCGGATTGAACTACCTCGAGAAAATATCAAGTCTCTGCAGCGGTTTCAACTGCAGGTATTCAGAAGCAAACACCCTTGATTTTGCTAGACAGAAGATGATCCAGGAGAATTTGGCTACTGTAGCAGCTGAATTACCGAAGATAAAGTTTATTCTCAGTGAAAACGAGTTTATCGTCGAATCGGAGTATGACCAAGCGATCAAGTCAATCTTCAGAGATTTAGCTGAGTTGTCTGGTCGGGAGTTAAATCTGACGTTATCACAAGAGTTAGTCGCGAGGATGAGATTTATCAATGAAGAATATTCTGGGAAATCAACGACGATAGACACGTTCCCATGGGATTATTTGTAAGGGCTAGATTCCTAAGTCAATTTTGTTGACACTACCCTAATAGGCTTGGTTTGTATCTTCCGTTGTTCGTACCGATCGTTGTGCCTGTAGTAAAGACACTGTTCCAGGTAAAATTATTGAGTGGCTGCTTTTCTAACATTAGCCAAACAGAAAGCTAAAGGCAAAAGGCTGTGCAAGAACCCGAAAAAATACCTGTAAGAAGTATTCTGTGGCGCAAAACCTGATTGCAGAGCAAAGGACTTTCTAAAGATATTAATTGCAATTGCTTAGATTGTTAAAAGCTTGTTATCTTCGTTCGAATGGGATGATTATATCATGTTACTGTGATATTTAGGACTCTTCATGTCTGTTTATGTCTGAAAAACCTTCCTTTAAAGCTATTCACGTATCCTATATGTCGATATCCATGTTAAGAGGAGATATAACATTTTATTTGAAGTATTATTAGGTTTTTTGTAGGAAAAATACTCAAATATTTCGATAATAGCAGAGATATTATTTGTCCTTGGCTTCAAAATCCAAAATCTTTGCTGATTGATCACTATCTAGGCAAAAAACCTATAAGTTTTGTAATTGATTCCTGTATTAATGAATTTACATTTAGGTAGGTACATGAGGAATACAAATCAATAATCCCGGTAGATCGTAAAGGAAAATGAAACTTATATTGGATACCAGCCTCTACTATCACAAGCAAAGACGATACAAACTAAACTATTCACAGATAAATCTTTTCATTACGATATTGTCTAAATTTAACATAAATCCCCCTTATTTCTCCTCTAAGATCTCGAGCTTTGTTGGAACATCAATTCTGTACGATAAGTCAACCCACCTGCTTCAACACCCTCTCTCTCCTGCAAATACCTCTTTATCGGGCTTATATAGTTGCTTTGATAGATACTCTCAGGTTTTTCGCTCTCCCTCTCATTCTCAAAAGACTGGTCACCTATAGAGGGCTCAGGCTCGTCTTTTCCCAAAACGAAACTTTCAACAAACTTCCCTCGAACCGTTAGCTTCTCAATTTCCGGTTGTTCTTCAACTTCAGATTTCCTCTCCAGCGTCCGGAAACGGATTGGTCTCTGTATATCTTCGCTGTTGTTTTTGCTGTGCTTATTCGAGAAGATGTCATTCGTGGAAATTGAATCGGAGCGGTTCTGTTTGAAGCTGTTGGGGATCCATTTCACGCTCTTTATCCGATACTCGTACTCCCTTTCCTCTATTTCGACGTTGGCAAAAGTCTGCTCTTCTGGAAGGAAAGAGCTATTATCAGCGTGGTGAGCCACTGCTTCTTGTGTGTCAAAGTCTCTTCGCTCGGTATTATTCTCTTCGGTGCATTCAAAAATCGTTTCGTGAGGGTTTAAATTAATGTGTACGACCGTGATTTTTGGGATCTCAGGCTGCTGGCTAATTCTTGTATCGAATTTCGGAAGCAAGATAATAGGATTATTGTTCCTCCTATTATGCTCATCCATCTGTGAGCCCTCTTCAGCGGCTATCATCGACTCGAAGTTGCCATCCGATGAAATCTCTGATTTTGAGACTAGAGCAATCTCATTCGACTTGTTCACCAGCATTGTTTTCTCCATACACAGGTAAGTCGCTTCTTCAGGCTCTTGGGCGAGTTCCCCAAACACATCGTCGATTTCTACAGCGATAAATGAATTGTACTGAGCCTCGCCATGAGCCTCTTCAATTGCTACAGGTCTCGATAAGCACGACTTCGATCGATTCTTTTTCGTTTGGTGGAGTTTCCGGTATGTCTCAACGATCCGGGTGTCATCTAGTTCCGGCAGCTCTGTGAACAAATATTGGCTTTGAGGAATTTCGATATCAACGCACTTTCTGCTTTGTCTCTCGAGTGGCTGAGGCAGCTGTGAAACGACTCGTCTATGATAATTTAATCTGACTCGCTTCGGCTGCAAAGCCCCTCCAAGAGTTGAAGTCGTTAAATTAAAAGTGCTTCTTCTTATCGGAGCAAAAGCAGAATCATTTAACAACGAGCTCTCAGTCCTTGGAGTCAGTTTTGCTCTATGGAAAGAAGGATTTGATGTCTTTCGATCTATCTCGAGTAGATAGGGTATTAAATGCTGATGAGGGGATCGGAGATGGCTTCCTCCTTCGTACTCTCGCGTTGTAGAGTTGGAAAGTGCATCTTTTGATTCTTCATGCTGTGTATTGGGGGTGCTCTGGTGTCGTAAGATACACGCAGGGTTAAACTTGTAATGGAATGAGCCCGCGACGGTGTCTCGAAGAGCAGGGTCGATATCTTCATCAAGATCTAAAGAGTGAGGTTAGGAAGAAAGTAAAAAAGGAGAAAAACCTAGTTCATATGCTAATCCTTCATCATCGACGTGTTTTGGCTGTAAAGGATCCTTCGGATGAAACAGCAGTCCCTTTTGCTTGACGCGAGTGAACTTTGGGACGAAATTTTGAGGCAGAGGCCTCTTTCTTTCAATGATTACTTTACTATTGGCTTGATTTCCCATTTTTAAAGGTACAGTTATAAACAGTTACTATAGAGATCTACTGATAATTTAATGATTGCAGTAGACGTTGATAAATTTAAATTTTGAGTGCGTTCAGTCTTAAGCGCCACTTTTACTGACATCATAATTCAAACACGGTCAGGGTTCTTAAAATGCCTGAGCAAAGTCTCATCATGAGTTTACTCCCATTGCAGCCTCAGTAAGAAAATATCAAATATTCTTAGTTCACAAATGGAAATAGGGGAAACAAGAGCTATTGATTACCTATCTCTAAGGCATACAACCTAGCAGCACCTTTATTTTTATAACTTTTTCAAGGGATTTTCACTCGAGCTCAACTAAACTCAAAGACAAGACGAATTTATTATGACTGATATATTTTGAACAGAATATGAATGATCTAAATAGTATGCACTTACTTATACATTTGCAACATTATCACACCATAGATTCGACAGAGTATACAGATAACACAAGCCTCTGAAACTCAAAAAGAGAACCAATGACCAGTAATTATACTGCATTCACATAGAAACATCAACGATGGACATGGTAATGATAACGATAATCACAATAATAAATAGAAGCCTGATATGCTCTAAAACAGAGAGAATGAAGACTTTCCGCCTGGAGGGTTGTGGACTTTGACTGATGTCTTGGTATCAGCTAAATAATATAATGGTAAACAAACTCGACCAAGAGATGAGAAATTTACGCATTGGGCCAAAGTTGAATTGGTCCTGAGGCTTGAGGTTCTCCTTCTTGACAGGAGCGGTGGTAGTGGTGCTGTCACCAAAGCTAATCGAGCTCTGGCCGCCTGGAGCGTAATGCACCTTAACGGATGTCTTAGTTGGCTCGGTTGTGGTATATGGGGCCGAATAAGTAGGTGCGGTGGTTTTCTTCTCAGCGAGAGGCTTGGTAGGCTCATCATTGCCGAAGATGCTTGACTGGTTTCTGTTTAAACCTTGGTTGTTGGCTTCTCTTCGACCATATCGTTGCCCCATCCCAATGAGAATGTGCTCTTGCCGCCTGTAAAAGGGATTATATTAAGTACTTTTTTGCAAAGTGGCTCTAAAAACCTGAAGGGTTGTTGACTCTGACGGAGGTCTTTTCGGTTCCATCAGGTCTAATGCTGAAAGCTCCTCTTTCCATTATGATATTTGCTTGGATTCTGAGTTTTTTAAATTTTAAATCTGAACTGCTACTTCGACTTGATAGCTGAGTATTTATAGGCAAATTTCAAATTTGAAAAATATTTGGACTCAACTTTTGAAATGATTTGGGCTGATTTGAAGTGAATCATGATACCATTATCAGACAATCCATTTGTTACACTTCACGTCTGACAATTATGATATCATCAGCGAATTTTGGTTGTATTTGATCAATTAGTAATGATTTTGCAAAAACTTCGAGGTCATCAAATCAGATAAACTGATTGAAGTAATTCGAACTCATAAGAATTTCAAATCATGAATCTTACAGCATTTCTGAGTATTTCAGGATTTGTTGGAAGCCTATATTGGAAAAAAATAAGTGAGTTGTTAGAAATCTAATCGGAATGGTTGAAGACCTTCCTAACTACTGAATTTGCTTAATACTCGCCTCCATGTCAAGCTTTAACGTCATAATGGCACACGAATAACCTCCAAAGCTATTTTACGAAAATATAAGACGTTTGACTAGGGTATACTCAAAGCTATCAATTTAAGAGACTCACTAATAGGAGAGAAGGATGAAGAGGTTTTCTGATCGCTCAGAATCAAAATCTGCGGTAGGTAGACTTTAAAATAAAATTGAAACTCATGAGAGAAGTTTTATAACAATTTTGAGCACCTAAATTCTGATGGATGCCTTCAAATTTGATATGTTTTCTTTCCATAGCCTATGTAAACTCGTCCACATGAATGGATAAATATCAAATATACTAAGATTAAATTTTTTTCTGTACAAAAAATTCTGATGTACTTATTCAATATGCTCTTTGTTATATTCATTGTGCTAGCCCTCAGTTCTAATTATCACTACCTCAACCTCCTTTCTCTCATGAAAAAATCGATCTTTATGTTTCGGAACTAATAGAATCAGTCACAAATAAAATTTTCTGACTTCAGGCTAGCTTCAGCTACATTAAGTCGAAACTTACTAAAATTTAGTAGAAAACTAACACTAACTCACAGCGAGCACTTCCTTAATTTAATGCCCTTACAAATCGTTTCGACAATCCCTGAGCCTTACCTCCTTTGCTAGCAATTGCGACTAACATCAGAAGATTCGCTCTGTTTTATTCGGAGCAGTTGCCTAGTCGTCATCAGAATCTGATTATTAAACTGAATTTCCTGAATTGGGAGTTTTATTATAGTTAATTACCTGATTATAAATTCTTAATTAACTTTTCAAGGAAAAAAAGAAATCCCTCAAGGGCGCGCAAACTGACCAGATTTCCATTCTCTTAAATGTCAGAAAACCTATCCAAAAGGTACACTCAATCGCGAGTTCTCATTTAATCCGCCAAGTAGACCAACTCTTTCTCGCAATAACTCCAAAACTAAAGGCTCGCACGAGATGTACGCCGAGTCAGCTCCTCAGATCACAACCGTAACCCCTAAACTTGGTAACAATGTGACTTTAAGCTCTGATAGGTGGATGTAATCATCGTTTTCCTACCCAAAAACGAAAAGGAGCTCATTCCTGGCGTCCGAGTGAAGTTCACTCAGACCAATGATATCGATTTCTGCGATCTGATCAAAACAATCAAATCAATGGGCTTCCCAGTCGATAAAAACATGATATACTACTACAGTCCTTCCAATGACCTCAATGTGTTTTGTGGCCGTGACCCTCTTGCTCCAGGGACCATTATTCCTGGAAGAGAGATCACTCAAACTGAAGATAAGTACCAAGTACCAATCTTTTTCATGCAAAACAGGACTAATTCGTGCAAAGGTTACCATCAAGATCCGCCAGACCGTAGCCACGCAAGTTGGCACCACCGAAGTTCCAATGGAACTGGAAGCCGTCAAATCAGACTCCTCTCAGCCCGCCAATAATGCGAGCGGGTCGAAACAAAAAAGAACAAAGGAGCGAAAGATCGGGCAGGTCATTGACAAAGTCCTCACTTGGAGAAAACTTTACACCGGGTATAATGACCCTGCGACAGGCCAACTTGTGAAAATGTCTCTCGAAGAAGCTGCCAATAAAGTTGGAATTTCAAAGAAATCATTGGATGATTACCTTTTACAGATCAGGTAAGCGTCCTTGAGTGCCTCTCGCTTAATTTACCTACAAATAATACAGATTCGGAAAGAAGTACGGCTTCAATTTTAACGATCATTTTAACGACCGAGTCGGAGTACTCAGAACTTTTGTGAAGAAGCATAAGTCTGGCGGTAAGCCTGATAAGATGAGCTACGATGATAATAGTAACAATTACGTGAAATTCGCCTTCTGATCCAAGTTTTTCATAGAAATGTCATTGGAGTTGTCTCAACTCGTGGAGAAGAAAGAGCCTAGAGATAAACCATTTAAAGGAGAAATGAGCGCTTTCAAAGAAGCCATCCAACCGGAAGGGATCAACGCGAGATCAAAGAAGATCGCTGGTGGCAAACGATAAGAATTTAATGATTTGAACTGCCTGAGAACCATTTTTTGTTTGATACAAATACACATGAATTGATCTTCGCTATTGTGTCAATGTATAAAATCCGAGTGCTTATCAATTGCAACTCCTTATTCGTCAAAAATACAAAAAGGATTTTATAGTATATCATCCTTACAAGTGTTAATTCTTCCTTAATTGTAGCGAGAAACCAGTGATTTAGAGACTTCCTATTATAATTTTGATAATGAGGAGTAACGTGCTTTAATTCTTCTTTTCAGCTCGCTAACTATTTTTGCTTTTTGGTTCGAACCGCGCGAAATATATTTAAAATATACAAACAGAACTTTACTGATTATATATATTATCTGCATGGAATTTAGGTTTTCTGAGGAATTTCGGAATTATAAAGAGTCCAAGTAAATATTAGTGGAGGTTAGGAAACAGGACATATAGGAGAACTTTTTCATTATGGGTTATTCAAACTCAATGTAAAAAGCAAAAATTGATCTGTCAATGAGTTGAAGGTGAAATATAATTAGATATATCTATTTAATCGATTACGATAGTTGCGTTCGCATTCTGCAGCTTAATTACATTATTCTTAAGCACCTGCGCATTGGCGTCCTTGTGCGACAGCAAAGTCGCATCGATATTCATATTTAAATGCAGAAATCGTTCTTCGGTTACTTCAAGCACAGCTTGCGTAAAGTTACACAGGGCGTCAATGCTCACCTTTGTCCCCCAGCAATAAAACTCAAGTCTCGTCAACTTCTTCATATCCTTAATACCTTTCGTGATTTGCGCCAGCGCCTCCGAGTCGAATCCTTTACAGTGCGCTACATGCAGTGAAAACGCATTTAACTCGACTCTTGAAGCGATCGTCTTCATCAAGTTTTGCATCCCCGCCGAGTCGCCTTCATTCGCGTTTTTAAACGTCAGTTCAAGCGCATGGAGCTCCTCGAGGCCTTTTATCATGTTTGCTAGGTTGGACAAGTTATTATTATCGATAATCATCTCGTCGGTGAAGTGCAAAGAGATGCTTCTTAGCGTCTTTTTGTCTCGCAAAGTCGCGAAGAGCGCATGAAGGATATCAGGGTTTTCGAGCCTAAAGTGGATTTTAAGTGAGTTTAGCTTTTCCATCGATTTGAGGTTCTGTGCCAGCGTGTCAACAGCTCGTGACGAGCTTATTTCCTTGAACTCGAGGGACTCTAAATTCGGATTCGCCACCAGGGATTTTATCAGGGATATCTCAAGTTCTTCCTGGGTTGAGTCAAATTGGGTGTTTTCTTGCTGGTAAATTGAAAAACTCGTTAACGAGCTAGCCTCCCGGAGGATATCGCATAGGCTTTGGGCGAATTCATGGCTGTTAACGCCTTTTAGTTCGAAGAGGCGAATTTTTCCGCCGCCGAGCATCTGATTCGTAAATTTAGTGATGATTTTGGCGTTCGAATCTATCTCGATATTCGCAAGATTCAAGCTAACTCGCTCTGCGTCCGGGAGAACGAGGGATTTTTCGATGATTTCTGTGAAGAAACTTGGGTCTTGAGGTTTGATGACGATTTGGTAATAAGTGGTGGGAGTTTCGTTGCTTTTCTGGGCCGACTCGAGGTCTCGAATATTTTCGATAATTAAAATGTTCCCGTTTTTTGAGGGACTCTGGCTTTTCTCTCTAAAAAGACGTTTCATAGGCCTGGGACTCGGAGGGATCTCATTGTTTTGGGGCTCGTTTGATTGCATTTGGAAAGATTTTTAATGTTTAGAAATTCGTGCCTGGAAGGTTGATAATTAATTAAAGATACTACTTAATAGAAGCAGAGTTGACTATTTAGCTAGTGTAGTCATGAACAAATCAAAACATTTTTTTATTACTTAGAGGACGGGTTTTTGCGAGTCTCAAACTTGATCGGTGAAGATTTCGCCTAATTTTTTCATCAGACAGCAGAGATAATTTAAATATTATGGAGCTTTATCGATCTGTAAGCCAGAAAAAAATTTGAAAATTCTGTTCTTAATGGGAAGGGAGAAGGAACAAATACTGAGACATGAAGAATTTATGCCTTTTTCAAAGAGAAGTGGTGTCATTTAGAAAAGCTTAGAATAAGTATTATCATCGTGATTAAATGATGATTATAGCCAAAAAAATGGATGAGGGAAATTTTATGCGATAATTTCTGCAGAATATGGTAATTAACTTTTGAGTAAGCTCTGAGAAATAGCAATTCTGACCAATCTCAATTTTTCTATTTTTTTTGTTTTGCGATGTTGGTTCTGGAGAATTCAGAGTAATCATGAGGTTCTATAGGCTCACATCATCATCGATGGCAGCTCGTGAGTACAGTGACAAGTCGCGTTTTAAGAAAACCGCTCTAGTCACATTGAATCAATCAGAAAAAAAAAAAACTAAAAAAAAAAGAATCCTGGCCAAGAAAAAATGATTTGTCGGAACGAATGTCAGCAATGTAATTAAAGCCTTTCTCTGCATGATTGCATGATGAGATTTATTGCAATATTTCGGCAACCAGACCCAAAAAACGGCATCCTTTCATTATTCTCTTGCTAATGGGATCCGAGTCCGAATCAAACGGATATAGTCTTAATTCCACTGATTGCTAATATTTACACTCGACAATTTAAAAATTTAATACTTTCGAATATTTGCAAAAAGGACGCCTAATAATGGGGTTGTGTAACTCAAAGCAAAGACTCGTCGGAGACGAAGAGAAATTCGAGCCATACAAACGCACGATTTCCAAACTCGAGCATAATGAATTTATCCGCAAAGACGCTATACTTTCATTAGGAATTCACAACATTAAAGATTTCTTCGTGATACACGAGAAGAATTTGCTCGTTCTCCTCACCGGTGACTTTTACAAATCTGAATTCAGTTTCAAGAACGACATTAGTATCCCCTCCAAAGAGATCTTCACGCCAATATTCTCCAACTCACTTAGCGCTTCTGTTGACTACATTCCACAAGCTTTTTTTAGCGAGGCTCAGAAAGAGTCCTGCGCGCCTGCCCAGATCACTTTCTACTCTATCAAATCTCGTAAACCTGTAAAAAGGTTCTCAGGGTTCTCACAAGGGTTGTCTTGGTACACTAATTGCCATTATAGTAAATGTCTCAAAGGGCTTCTGCTGCTGGAGTTAAGTCTGAACCTCTACGTGCTCTTTATGAATGGTAAAACGCTTTCAAAAGTGATTTTCCCAGACGATTGCTGTGTGGATCTACGTACATATGAAGTTCTTGACAACCTCGGCCTCTTGATCACAGGCTGTAAAGACTCTTCTATTGATATCTATTCAACCACCTCTGAAAGGACACAGAGGTTTGTGAACCAAGGGCAAAGATTCATCTATCTGGATCCTCATCAGAAGATCAAAACCAACTTTTCTGATCCAATGGCCAAGGTGTCAAATGTGAGCTACTGTCAGCAGTTGCAGCTGATATGTGCGATTTCAGATCAGAATGAGTTAAACTACTACTGCTGGAACGCATCCGATAACCAATTCGGACAGATCGAGCTGATGAGTTCAGATAGCGCAACGAAGGCGCGTCAGCGGAACTCATATGCGAGTAGGACGGTGAGCACGAACTTTTTCAAACGATTTGATTATGTGGCTGGAAGGAAAAAACTCTGGGCTTTCGTGGAAGGGAAGTGCTTATACCTCTGGCATACGGATTTCTCACAAACAGAGATATATGACATTTCAAATTTTGCTGAAAGGCAAGAGATAAAGCTATTAACGTCAGTCAACTGGGGAAATTTCATGGGTTCAACAGCGAATTTTGGTTGGGATTCTGTTTATCTCGCACTGAAGGAGGTATACGAAACGATTCGGTCTGAAGCAAAAGCGTTGATTATGCTTGCGAGGTTGTATAATAGTCATCAGACCTATGAAAATATCCTGAATGATTGTATCTGTAAGGATGACGGGGACTTTGTTCTGGTGAGCTTGATCAATGACCCGCGTAATTCTGTGTGTCAAATTACGTCGGCGGCAATGGTATGAGAAAGACGAATTTCAAATTCGAGGGTGTGAAATAATTTATTAATTGGAATTAAGAGGTAAGGTCAGGTAAATAAGGTAGAGGCTAATTTCCTTAAGTAGGTTCTGCATCAAAATGAATGTATTTAACCTAAAGTTTGATAAACATTTTTATTATATATCAAGATTTAAACATGAAATTTCTGAAATAAAGTTGAACCATTTGCTTGTAAGGCTAATTATTTAAGATTCTTCAAGCGAAGACTTGCATTCCACCATGGGTTATACTTTAAGTATTACCGGTAGATGGTTTATAAAAGCCAGATTAAGATATAAATCCTCTTCTTGTTGTACACAACAGAAAATCAATAAGAAAACTCAACAAATACTTTCTTAGAATTACAAACTTAAGCTTCATATCATTGTTTTGAGCAACAACAAACCATGGTTTTCATATCTTGATTAGCTAACGAAACAAGACTGTAACTAAACAAGACTTATGCTAGTGATATATTCTGATTTATTTATTAATTTTTTTTGAGGCATTTGCTTTTTCACAAATCTAGATTTATCAATGAAACCTTTGCTCATTGGATTTTAAGACACTCTGAGTTCATTACACTGAGCTACATTACCAAAACGGTCTATTAAACTACTGGCATTTTAGACTACAAATCACCAACAAAAGAGGATTAATGAACCTATATCATCTAAAGTGTCATTGGCCATGCTCTCATGGTGACATCTAATCGCTAATATAGATTCCTTAAAGCAAGGCTTTTCTTGATTTAAAGATTTTTCTTCTTTTTAAGATTATTTTCAGACAAGAAAATTCATTATCTTGCCAGCTAATAGTAGCGTCTTTACATACTTCAGCACGAATACGATTTTGGAAGAGCTCCTTCATGCATCATAGACAACCGCGTGCTTACATGTAATTGATCATCAGTTCAATTCAGTACACCTAATTTAAACTCTTTTCTTCCTTCCTCAATTTTTATTATAAAAAATACTGATTTTAATTTCCATTCAGTGCAACTGACACTCTCCAATAGTTGACGTTCACACAACAATTTTCGTCATGATTGCTTTTGCGGAAAGCAGCAGCATCCCTCTCCAACGCTAATTACCCTTTCCAGCCACTGGAATGCTTTCAGAAGTAACTCAAAACCCACATATTTCTGACACCAGCCAAATTACCTTGAAATAAATTCTTGCCTTGACAAGTAATTCATAAACCCACCACAGATTATTGCTTCTTGTCCTTCTCGTACAGTATACCTCTTTGATTTAGAGACTATCAACAGTGCACTGTTGACAAACGGATTTTAAGGCGTTTACTGGACCTGAGCAATTCAGTAGCTCTCGGTCTAGATTTTTGTTGTACATTTAAGGCTATTATCATAAAACAAAGCGTTTGAGAAACGCCGCGAAATTAGCTAACTCTTGCATCTTGCTTAAAAATGGGCCAGAAGAATTCAAGAGAGAATTGCCTTTCCACCACCGCCACCAAAAAGATCCGCCGTCATTCTGTGTGTGACCGCGCCGAATCGGATTTTGAAACGCTTCAGGCTCCCAGAGGAAACTCGGACCGACTAATCACCGAGCCTTCTAAAGGGCAAGAGCCACTCGAGGATTTCTATCCACCACATGACCGTAATAGGACTCCGGTTAAGGATAAAGGAAATCTTTATTCTGAGCTACGAGGCCTTCCTCCACAAACACCTAGAGGAAATCTTTCAAGAACATCATCAAATGAGATGGCTCTTGAAATAGACTACCCTCGAACCTCAGGTCGCTCCCAAGCTCCGTCTATCCTCTATTATTTAGACAATCACCAGTACAGGCTCTCTGTGCTTGATCCCAAGACCGAAATTTGGAAGAAAAACGACTTGAAACAAGCTTCCTGCGAGCATCCAAACTTCGGCCTTTCGTCCTACGCGACTGTCGTATTCCGAAACCAAATTCTTTCTCAGCTTCAGGAATCAGTCCTAGTGGCCGTTGACAACGATACGATACACGTCATTGGTAAAATGCACCTGGAATACAGCATCTCCAAGAACAATTTTACATTATTGAGAGAGCAAGCTCCAAAATTCACCAACCCTACGGTCTGTTTCGGAGCGAACAATATTTTCCTCTTATCTGGCCAACATGGCACCGAATGCGTCAACAACTGTGTAAGATACGATCTCGCGAAGAAAGTCTGGATCACGATGCCTTCGCTGCCATCACCACATGTCAATGGCAGTGCTACGGTGTGCTATTTCGACGCTGAGAAGCGCGATTCTTACAAAATCGTCATTGTTGGTGGATTTTCCTCGAGAATTCCAACACTATTCAACTATACAGCCAGTGTTTTCGATTCTGAGAGTAACAGTTGGGACGTCATTCCATTGGAGGTCGGTTGGGGGAAACCAATAAGATTTATTCGAGCACCTATCGTGCAAAACAGTGAGAGAAACCTCTTGATTCTTCATCATGATGGGGAAGAATTGGACTTCTACTTGCTGGATATTAATTCGCGAAATCTATCAGAAGCTGAAGGTCACCATACTGAAATGGGGGTGAGTATTCAGAAGAAAGCGCCTTTTTGTGTTACTGAAGACAACAATTTGATGTTCTTAGCTCGAGGGTGTAAATACACAAAAAGTCTACCGGACCTGGCAGAGGATCCCTCCGAACGAGCTGATAAAGGAGGGCTTTCACCAGAATACTCCGTAATTAAAATCAATCTCTCGCCAAATCAGAGTTTACTCAGTCTGTAAGCTCGTTTGCTGTGAGGGTCTTGGAGCTCAAAGCTCAGTAATCAATGTTGAATATCGATAAAGAGATTTTTTATTATTAATAAGAGGCTAGGTTTTTTTTTTGTACAAAACAACAATAATAAGAGTTTTTTTTTTTAGAAATTACATCTATATAACAATATTAATAATGGTAGCTAGTGGGTATCGTTTTTTTTTAGTGCATATCTCGAAAGTTTTTTTTCCTTCTTTCATGGTGAACTATCACCATAAATATTTATTTATTCTATACAATTTAACAATTTTGTTCTGGTAGGAGGAGCTGTTTATTTGTTTAAATGCACAAAGAGAGCATTCATATAATTAATCGTGTGCCTTGGGCGTTGACAAAGGAAATTTATTGTTTCTGACACTAGTGAGAGATTTGGTCGACTTTATTGTTTCAACAAGCTCAATAGAGTGGAATGGCAATGTTTAAAGACAAGGGGCTAGTAGTAATCGAATTGCACTGACCATTTAGTTGAGAAACTTCGAGGACGGTCTTCTTGAATCCCGACCGTAGGAAAAATTTAAATTCCAAATTAAAACGAAAGAACTCATATTAGAAATAAATAGATTCGGAAATAAAAGGACTGAGAGAGATAGTTGCCAAAATATGAATTCAACAACTCAGAAGATTGAACCAATTACCATCACAAAGGTAGTAGACGGTGTTGAGACGAAGGAGACCCTGAAGCCATGCTGCGCTTGCCCAGAAACCAGAAAAATGAGAGATAATTGCATTCTTAACAACGGCGAAGAAAAATGTCTCGAGTTTATTGACGCGCATAAAGATTGCCTGAGATCAAAAGGTTTTAAAATATTGTAGTAGCCACCCTACCTGTTTGAAGTTCGATATTTTTCTTCATAGACTGCTTGATTGTGTGATTGTTCGTATTCAAAAGACCAAATATATCAGAATTGCTCTTTTTGATGATGTGTTAAGTTGAAGTCAGGGGAACTGTCATTCGGAAGCACGTTAAACTCAAATAGCTTTCGAATGACAAAAGATAGAGGTGTTAGAACTAGCACTTAGAAAGATCTTTATTCTGAGTAGGGCTTATTGATCTGAGAAAATTGGAGAAAGTGAGAATGTTCAGAGTATTTTAATGTTAGGCACTTTCAACGGTGTATTAAATGTGGGTTGTAGCAACTTTGCAATAGGTTTCTTAACTTGACAAGTGAATAAGATGGTAGTTAAAATTTTACGATGGAGTTATTTAGCGTCATTTTATCTATTTTTCTCATCCTCTCTAATCCATCGCTTGATGACGTATTAATGTCAATTCCGCATATATTTTCTGAAATGGATCACTCAAACTTATCTTTACAACACAACATCACTCACTGTCGCTCTATAACAGCAGCAAAGAACTAAGAAGGAAACAACGTTCAAGTGATCGAGATTAAGAAAATCAGGAAAAACTGAAGCAACATCAAATCAACATCTATTTCAATGGAATCAATATTTGGCAAATTTTCCCATATACAAAATTTATCTAGCATTTTACATATGTACAATCGTCCTTCTTAACAAAAAAGCATGGTGGATTTGACAAAATTAATGGGTGTTAGCGCTCGTGTCCACAATTGATGTTCCTAATTGGATAATCCACACTGTTGATCTGAATTCTTCAATTTCAATGACTCATGCTTTGACCTGATGTGGTGCTTGAGTAATGTTTCGGACCTGAGGTTTCAAGATCAGTTGTTGATTTTTAGCAAGCCAATCTTACCCATATACTTTCTGGCATCTCTCTATGGAACACTTATAAGAACGATTAATCTGTGCTGCGGGCCTTCTCTTTCTTTTTGTTTTTTGAAGACAATGATAGCTCCTAATTTTAAAGCTTTCTTCATTCTTTGATTCAGGCGATTGCTGTTCCAAGCCTTTCTTATTCTCCTAAAAATCCCAAAGATATTTTAAAAAAAAACATCATTAGTTATTACTTCCTTAACGTTGGCTACCGAGTCTGACGGATGTGCTGGTACCGGCAGCAAGTCTAATATTATCATGAAATGAGAGCATCTCCGATAATTACCATCTGAGGGAGGCTGCCCATTTATAATTTGTTGAAAAGGGCTCTGTGGTACCTCAAGTCCCTTCTGCAACCCAGCTCCAACCGAATTTTTTAAAGAGAGAGGAAGGTAGGGGTTGATGGCAGTTTCCAATGTGGAATTCTGTAAGGGGCTGAAGCCAACGTAATTGGTGAGGGTGGTTTGATTTGGCATCTCAATTGGCATGGAGAGATTTTTTTGCTGAGATTTGGGAGCCAAGTAACTTGATACTTGTTCTTGTTTCCCATGAGGGAAACTACTCATCAGTGGACTTGGAAAATGATTTGAAGTAGGCGGTTGTGGCAAGCTTACTGCTCCTACAGCCTGATGATTAATCGGCAGGAGGCTCAACCTCGTATTCATGAAGAGCCATGAACTCTGATCGTTGGAAACTAGGAAATTCATTTTGATACTTTATAAAATCTCTACGGTCAGCCGATTTTAAGTCTCTATTGTAGGCCATCACGGAGCACGGTAAATAAATCTCAAGTTAATGCTGAGGTTGAAAATTTTCTATTATTACTGACAGTTATTTGAAGAATCGTCAGAGCAAATTTTAAGATTTGAAAATTAACCCAATTTTTCCTTGCTAATATACCAAAAAGCTCTTAATAAACTGTACTGCTCTCTCTTTATGCTGGAAATCGGCTCGTTTTTCCTTTATCTAATGCTACTACTAATTCTTTTGACGGTACGACGGATTAGCTTTCGCAAGCTCACAATGCAGATGATAGCAACGCCTCGATATTGCTGGTCCATTATTGCTACGAGACCTATAGGAATTATTGTTCGCAGGGTAAATTCCTTATCTTTCCAAGAACTATAATTATACAAATTTGAAATTAATATCCATGAGATTAAAAAGTTTTATTGATGATTCTTGAGAACGCAATCATTATTTTGTTCTTAATAAATTTATTACCTCTTTATTAAATCCACTTGGAACCCCTTGATAAATTTGGCAAAGCTCCACTATACAATTTATTGGAAACCAAAATTTAAAGCGAAGCAAAGCTGACCAGTCCGATCATTCGAGCCGAAAAGCTAGCATACGATAAATGCTTCGAATAATTTCCTTTATGTGGCTCTTTCTGCAGTTATTTAGCAATACTCGGTACCGATATGTCTAGTTTCTGGAAATTTGAATATCTCGCATTTTTAAAGAGACTGGCTAATCATGTGTAGAGCAAAGTTATCAAAAAAATTAGAATGCAATTGCTTAGTGCTATGTTTTGGTGGTTGGGCTAACTGATGATCATCGAAATTATTGAAAGGGTGAGTCAGAACATAATTATTCGCATTCAACTTGCAGAAATGGCCTTCCTCGTGATGGAGTGCAGCTGAAGGTCTTTGGGAATGTTTCATAGTGAACGAAGACAAATTTTACGCTTTGAATCGAATTCTTTGACTCTAAGTTCCCTTGAGAAGAGTGTCATATAATCGGGTTAGTTGAATGGAAATATTCACAGCAAATTTCTCGTTGTAAGAGACTAGCTACTATGAGAGGCATGATCCTGATAATAAATATATAAGTTGACACTTTTCTGAGTCAACTTCAGATAATAAGTAAGACCTAAAACAAAAAATTCATTAATTCTGTGGCTATGAGGGTAATTCTACAGAAAAATGACATTATCAATAAACATTATTAAGATAATTTGTTATTTCTGAGAATGCACTTAATTCGAATGTTCAAGGCTGAAAGATACGTAACTCAATCTGAACTTCTGTGTAATTATAATAATGATAAGGTCAATTATAATAAAATCACTTTTCTAAAAAAAATCGAGAGTAAGGTCAAGACTTATTGCCCTGCCTTCTGATTGAAAAAAGAAATTTAGTTATTAATTCCAAAGTTTTGTCACCTGAATCTGCTGGGGGAATCCCGTTAGTTTTACATCCGTTTTCTTTACGAAGTTCGGACTTTCACTGGAAATGGAACTCTATGGCTCAATGCTGATCCACCTTTAGTTATTTGTCTCTAGAGACAACCTATTAGATCACTGGTTCTTAAGTGGAGAGCCAATTAAAATCGGACTGACATCAAGAGGTCTCTTTTCTTCCAAATTTTGACTGATAGATGAAGATCTTGAAAATTCTTTCGTAGGTGTATTAGTGCCTGTAGCTGCTTTTTCGATAACACTTTTCAAATTGTATTGCTTGACCCAGGGAAGCGGTTTTCTACTTGCGCTTTGACTTATCAACTCTCTTGTAGTCATGTCTGCAGTTCTGTTGAGGCTAGATTCTTGAAGTGATTCTTTATCAAGGTCTTTGATTTGCAAATTATCTTGCCTTAAGGAAGGATCGTCGATGATCCTCTGGAGTCGTTTTAGTTTTCGATTTTCAACGAGGATTTTACACAACTGACAAACTTGAATAGCTGTTTGAATGCCGCCTACCACTGTCAATATCAAGCTTCCACCAATGAGCATAAAATTAAAATACACGATTGGCCAGCCTAGATTATTCCATAGTTCTATACGATCCGAGAAGTCAGCGCTTTTGGTCACAATGGCGAGTCCAACCACACATGACGTGACTCCAATGACGCATAATTCAAAGTAGATTCCCATGATAAATTCAAATTTGTTCTTGACTGGCCTGAAGATCACCATATAAGCAAAGTATAAGCAATGTATGGCTAGTGCTGCGATACTCTGCCATTGAGGATAACCAGGAAATAGCGCCAAATTAACACTGAATAAGAACACTCTAACACAGGTGACTGGAATGTACATCTGCTGGGCAAGATTTTTGCTCTCGTATTCTTCATGGAGACATTTTACCTTGGGAGAGATTCCATCATCGTCTCCGCTTTCGACACCCTGCTTTTCGTTGTTCTCATTTTGATCAATCCCATGCGCTTTTATGAGTTTGATTGGGCTAGCTTGTTCTTGATTAGAGTCGTCTATAGGTGGTGATGGTGGTTTTCTGTTAGCTTGTTTCTTGATGTAATAGATATTTTTCAGTATAATGACTGACCAAACGAAATAAATGAGGAAGCTCGTCACGAAAATGATCGAAGAGATGAAGTTAGCATATCCAAAGCTCGTGTAAATTGTTGGATAATACAGGTTCAGCAATGAATAGAAGACTATCTCAAGTGTGTTTGAAAAGACAGTCATAATTACAAAATTCGAAATGATGACATCTGCCTTCTTGAAGAATCTTTTCATTCTTTCGCTACAGATTCTTTGGAAACATTTAAAATTGGCAGTCCCATATAGAAACCCGGCGAAAACGAGAGCTAGTAGAAGGGATGCTACGGAGTCAGCTACATTGTCATAGACATATTGGCTCACTTCAAAATACTCTAGGTTGCCGTTGTCATTGATCTGGTTCATTGCTGTATCTTCTACGTAGTTATTTGAACTGATAAGCTCCTCAAAATCGATAGGTAATACCATGGAAATTGGATTTGAGCTATTGAAAAACACCATGACATGCTCTGGATAAGAGATGTTCATGAATTTGCAAAATATGACCATTTGTGCACCGAAGGCTGACCCCAAAAGATTCGCACCACCAGCTCCTCTGAGTACATTGGCAAGCATCGCTGCACTTGCAACAG